>Ga0306912_1000144_pt1 | contig 42062 bp, 24 predicted proteins | sample AntRauFillE10628_FD_190443 | JGI IMG/M metagenome (GOLD analysis project Ga0306912, IMG submission 190443) | Saline lake microbial communities from Rauer Islands, Antarctica - Metagenome Filla E10 #628 (v2) (version 2) | ecosystem: Environmental > Aquatic > Non-marine Saline and Alkaline >...
TCAAGCAAGCTTATAAATCGAGAACTGTAATCATTCTTCAATACCATCTCACATCCCACAGCGAAGCGGCCTCAAATCTCAAATCTCTGCACGGGATTGGCTCCTTGCAGTCGCTGATCCCAAAGGGGGGACCATCACCAAGAATCCCGACTTCTCGCTACGCTCAAAGCCTTGGTATTTTTTTATGCGCCCCTCCCTTGAGCTAGCGCTCAGAGTTGTGGCGCATAAAAAAATCCCGCATCAGCTTGTGCTGTGCGGGATTTTTGCGGAGAGAGAGGGATTCGAACCCCCGGAGGTGTGACCCTCAATAGTTTTCAAGACTACCGCATTCGACCACTCTGCCATCTCTCCAATAAGTTGCCCTTATATTCTAAAGGGATGCAAATGTAAAATTATTTTTAGCTCTACAAACAACCTTAGCGCTGTTTTTCTGTCTATATTCGTATAATATTCTACTCTGAAATATATACTCCATGCGCAAGCTTATTATCTTATTGTTTCTCAGCCTCTTCGCCACGGCAAAAAAAACAAACCTTTACATCTCCGTTTCCGAATTTATGACCGATCAACGTCAGTCTTACGTTGAATTGTACTTCGGAATTGATAGTTATAGTCTCGATTACGTCAAAAATGAGTCGGGATTTAGTGGAGGATTAGAAGTTACCGTTAGTATTTTCCAAGCAGGAAAAGTGATAACGGGTGACCGTTTTCGGATTAATAGTCCCAATTACCAAGATACTGGCGCGCTCAATCAGTTTTTATTTCATCAGCAGCGTTTTCCCATGGAACAAGGAAGTTATGAAATGCAACTGCAGATAGTGGATGTAAACGATACGGCCGAGCGTTATGAGTTTTCTAAAAATTTGATCCTAAATGTTAAGAAAGACTCAGCTGATCATTCGCAAATAGTTTTTCTTGAAAATTTTCAACCTGCTACCGAGGCACCCGCCAACTCATACATTCGCTCGGGCTATGCCTTATTACCCATTATAAGCAATGGCACCCCTTACTTCCCCGAAAGCACCAAGCAACTGTCTTTTTACAATGAGCTTTACAATTTAGACCTAGCACTGGGAAATAATTCTAAATTTCTTTTGCGCTATTATATCCAAGACGAGAGTACTGGAAATAAATTGAATAATTACGCAGGCTTCACCAAAAGCACTGCCTCCCCTGTTGTTCCGGTTTTAAACGCCTTTAATATTGAAAAACTGCCTAGTGGTAACTATAACTTAGTAATTGAAGCACTCAACCAAAAAGGCGAGCAGGTTCTAGAGCATAAGACTTTCTTCTACCGTAAAAATGCTGATGGTGAGGTATTACCGGGCTCCTTCGAGGCTGAAGACTTTACTGGCTCCTTTGTTGATTTTATTGGCAATTTAGATAGCATTTACAAATTCGTAGAGTACCTCTACCCTATCTCTTCCGAAAGAGAACAGATTAGTCAGGACAATCTTTTAGCGCAAGCGGATGAACAGCTATTAAAACGATATTTTTTAGCCTTCTGGCGCAATAAAAAGCCTTTGGAACCAGAGCAAGCTTGGAAGGTCTATCACCGAAAAGTGAGGGAAGCCAATCGCTTTTTTAGCAGCGGTTTAAGAAAGGGATATAAAACCGACCGCGGCCGCGTATGGCTTACTTATGGCAAACCTGATCAGCGCGAAAGACGCGACATGGAACCAAATATGCCCGCCTATATTATTTGGCAGTACAATAAAATTCAAAGCGACTATGCCGTAACCCAAAACAACAAAATGTTTGTCTTTGGTGAATTTGAGCCTTCCACCCAAGAGTTTCAGTTGATACATTCTACCGCTATTGGTGAACTGCAAAGCCGTGATTGGCGTCGCGATCTGTACTTCCGCGCCTACGGTGGTCCGGGAACAATAGACCCTGACAGCGACCCTAATGCGCGCGAATTTGGCACGCGCACTAATCAAAACATCATTTTAGGAACTACTGGTGCAGACCGGATAAACCGCTAAATTTGCGGCATGATTGTTTACCAGATTGCGGTGATCTTTGGTCGCTTCGTATCGCTTTTACCCTTCCGCATAATCTATGGCCTGAGTAATTTTATTGCTTGGCTTTTAGGTGCCGTCTTAAAGTATCGCTCTGAAGTAATTGAAGGAAATTTAAAAGCCTCCTTTCCAGAGATGTCGGAGCAAGAGTTGCAGAAAACCCAAAAAGGATTTTACCGCAATTTTGCCGATATCATCGTGGAGTCCTTTAAAAGTTTATCTATCTCAGAAAGGTCTATGCGCAAGCGTTTTGTATTGCGCAATCCAGAAGTTTTTCAAAAGCTTTACGATAAAAATAAAGGCCTGATAATGGTAATGGGCCATCATACCAATTTCGAGTGGACCGCTATGTCTATACCCCTTGTGGTTCCCCAAAACTGCTATGCGGTTTATCATCCTTTAAAAAACCCACGCTTTAATAAGCTAATCGTAAAAATCAGAGAGCAATTTGGCTTGCAGCTATTTAAAATGGCGGAGACCTACCCCTTTATGCTCAACAACCCCGACCCTAATCCGCTCTATGTTTTTATGGCCGATCAAAGTCCCCATAAGGGTAAGATAAAATATAGAGGGACTTTTTTAAACCAATCTACGCCCGTGCATTTGGGAGTAGAGAACCTGAGTAAGAAATGTGATCTAGCGGTAGTATTTATCGATATCATCCGCGTGAAAAGGGGCTTTTATGAAATTGAAGCTAAACTGCTTTTCGAAGAACCTCAGGCAACTGAAACTTACGAGATAACCAATACGCACCTCGCGGCTTTGGAAAAACTAATTCAAAAGGACCCCGCCAATTGGTTGTGGAGTCATAAACGTTGGAAACATGCCTGATGCCCCCATTGCGGTTGCCATTCTAAACTGGAATGGGAAAAAACTTCTCGAACGCTTTTTAGATAATGTACTGAAGCATAGTGCTCCTCTTGGTAAGGTTTACCTTATTGATAATAATTCCAGCGACGACTCTATCGCTTATACCAAGTCTGAATTTCCTGCGGTAGAAATTGTTGCCTTAGAGGATAATTACGGTTATGCCGGTGGTTATAATAAAGGCCTAAAGCATATTCCCGAAGAGTTTGTTGTACTGCTTAATTCCGATGTAGAAGTCACTCCTAACTGGTTAGTTCCTTTATATTCGCGCTTTACAGCAGATGCGACCCTAGCGGCATTACAGCCTAAAATTAAGGATTTAAAGTCCCCACAACATTTTGAGTATGCTGGCGCCGCTGGTGGTTATATCGATATTTTAGGCTACCCCTTTTGCAGAGGCAGAATATTCGACCATTTGGAAGAAGACCAGCAACAATATGATAATTACCAAGAAGTTTTTTGGGCTACTGGTGCCTGCCTGGCGGTACGAAAATCTGCTTTTGAGCAGGTCGGTCAGCTTTATGAAACCCTTTTCGCGCACATGGAAGAAATTGATCTTTGCTGGCGTTTCCAATTGGCCGGTTTTAAAGTAGCGGTAGAGCCGGCGTCGGAAGTTCACCATCTAGGGGGCGCCACTTTAGAGTCGTACTCGCCCCAAAAAACTTACCTCAACTTTCGCAATAGCTTAATTATACTCTTCTTAAACTTACCGCATAGCCTCGCCATTCCCACTATTTTGGCGCGCTTAGTTTTAGACGGGGTCTCCGCTCTTCGTTTTCTCCTTACGGGGAAGCCGAAATTACTGCTCGCGATTTTACGTGCACATTTTGCCTTTTACGGAATGTTTAATGCCTTGTTTCTCGAAAAAAGAAAGCGGAAATCGGCGCCATTAAACTCATTAAAAGGGGTTTATTCAAAAAGTATTGTGGTCGATTTTTTTCTTCGTAAGCGCAAGACTTTCGCCGATTTAAAATTTCAAGCTGGTGAGAAATAACGTAAGGCCAATTCGTAGGAACGTAAGCCCATACCCGAAATTACCGCTTTAGCACCGCTTGACACGTAGCTAAAATGACGAAACTCCTCTCTTTGAAATATATTGGAGATATGCACTTCAATGAGAGGGCAATCTAAGCTCTTCACGGCATCGCCTAAGGCTACTGAAGTGTGCGTAAAAGCCGCGGGATTAAGAATAATACCCTGCGAATCTTCACCAACTCGATGCAAAGCATTGACTAATTCACCCTCTATATTGGATTGAAAATAACTGATTTCCAAATGACTAAAGGCCGTTCGTAATTGCTTCAAATAATCCTCGAAGCTTTGACCACCATAAATTTCAGGTTGGCGTTTACCTAGCAAATTTAGGTTAGGACCGTTGATGATGGCAATTTTCATTTAGTACATTTAGGGCATCAAAAGTACTAAATGAACTGGAGTAGCGCCATTAAAGAGTTTTGCGATTACATGAAGATAGAAAAAGGCTTGGCAGAAAATTCGGTTAAGGCTTATCGGCGCGACCTATTTAAGCTGGCAGACTTTAGCGAAGAGCAAGGTTGGATGCCTTTAAACATGGATTTAAAAGCGCTAGAAGAAGCGGTCGTTCACTTGTCGAAAGGAGGTATTAGTGCTAATAGCCAAGCGCGTTTTATTTCTAGCCTTAAGGGGTTTTATAAATACTTGGTCTTAGAAGATTATCGCAAAACCAATCCCGCTGAACTGCTTAATGCCCCTCGTTTAAGTCGTAAGCTGCCGGTTTACCTCGAAGAGGAAGAAGTCTCGGCTATGATTAATAGTGTAGACCTCAGCAAGCCCGAAGGAATGCGTAATAAGGCTATCTTGGAAACGCTTTATGGCTGTGGTTTGCGGGTTTCGGAATTAACTGATTTACGCATTTCTGACCTCTTTTTAAAAGAAGATATTATCCGCGTTAATGGTAAAGGAAATAAGGAACGACTCATTCCTATAAATGCCCTCGCGCAAAAACGCATGGAGCTTTATCGCAAAGAGGTGCGCGTGCATCAAGAGATTGTGCGCGGACAAGAAGACTTCCTCTTTCTCAATCGTCGCGGGAAGAAATTAAGTCGGGCCATGATTTTTAATATCGTGAAAGAAGCGGCTACCAAAGCGGGCATCCGCAAGGAAATCAGTCCTCACACCTTTCGCCATAGCTTTGCCACTCACCTAGTAAAGCACGGAGCAGATTTACGCGCAGTGCAAGATATGCTTGGCCATGAAAGCATTACCACTACCGAGATCTACACCCACCTCAGCCAGCAACAGTTAAGAGATACCATCATTAGTTTTCATCCGCGAGCCAGTGATTAAGCTTAAAACTCAATCTAGATTAATATTCCACTGCGCATCTTAGGTGCTAATTCTGCCTACCGTCAGGAAAATTATATTAAGGTAAAAGAGCTCATCGAAGAGAATTTCCGCATTAGTCAAGACTCTAGTGCCTATCAATTAAAGCTTTTGGGCATAGCCAATTTCCATTTAGAAAAGTACGCCGCCAGTATTTATTGTTTAGAGCGCATGGCTTTAAAGGAAGAGCCTGCGGAATTGATATACAACTACCTGGGTCTCGCCTATTTCGAGAGGCAGCAACATGCCAAAAGTGAAGCCGCATTTAAAAAAGCTTTACAGAAAGCAATTTCTGACAAGACTGGTGCCTATTACTCCTATTTAGGGCTCAATCAATATCACTTGGAAAATTATGCAGCGGCAATCAAATCCTTTCAGGAATCTTACCGTTTTAAGGAAGACCCGCTGATGTACTATTATATGGCTCGCTCTTACGATGATAAGTATGCCGATAAAAAACCTGCGCAAAAATATTACGAGCGCTTTTTAGCCGAAAGCGCTGAGGCCGAGAACCCCTTTGTCTCCTTTAGTGAAGAAAGGCTTTCGCAGTTTAAAACAGCCGATCATTTTAAGAAAGATACAGCTGAAAAATAAGCTATGATTAATAGGCCAATAGTTCTTGTAAGGCCTTTTTGAAACGGTCCTTTCCTAAAAAGCCCATTTCCAATTCAGCGGCAAAAGGCACGGGCGTATCTAAGCTCGCTACTCGCTTAATGGGAGCATCTAAAAATTCAAAAGCTTCCTCGGTGAGTATAGCGGCAATATCATTTACGATGCTACCGAAGAGCGTATCTTCCGTAAGGATAAGGGCACGTCCGGTCTTCTTAACGGAAGTTATAAGACTCTCTCTATCTAATGGCATAAGGCTGCGTAAGTCAATTACCTCAACGTCTAGCTTCTCCTCTTCTACATAATTTAAGGCCCAGTGTACACAAGCTCCGTAGGTAATAATACTAGCCTGACTGCCTTCACGCACAACGCGTGCTTCGCCAATGGGCGTGGTATAATAGGCCTCGGTTACATCGCCATAAATAGAGCGATAAAGAGCTTTATGCTCAAAGACTAAAACGGGATTAGGATCCTCTAAAGCGCTCAATAACAAACCTTTCGCATCTTGTGGGAAAGCGGGATAGACAATTTTAAGTCCGGGCACATGACTAAACCAGGCCTCATTACTTTGACTGTGGAAGGGACCAGCGGCTACACCCGCTCCTGTTGGCATACGAATTACCACGTCAGCATTCTGTCCCCAGCGCCAATGAATCTTCGCGAGGTTATTTACAATCTGGTTAAAACCTTCCGTTACGAAGTCCGCAAACTGCATTTCCATCATTGCCTTATAACCGGCAATGCTAAGACCTAAAGCGGAACCCACTACGGCAGATTCACAGAGCGGCGTATTACGCACACGCTCATCGCCATATTTGTCGGCCAAACCTTCGGTTACTTTGAAAACCCCGCCGTATTTAGAAATATCTTGGCCCATTAAGATCAGTTTAGGATGTTTTTCCATCGCTTGATCTAAGGCATTATGAAAAGCATCTACCATGCGCATTTCGCGCTTCTCCCCTTGGGCTACTGTTGGACTAAAGAGGTTCTCAGCAAATAAGTCTTTAAACTGCTCAGCCTCATTAAATACCATTTTCGGCTCTTTATAAGCCTCTTCAAAAGCGGCACTGATTTCTGTTTTTATAGCATTAGTGATGGTCTCATTTTCCTCGGGGCTAAGAATACCTTCGTTGATTAAAAAGGCGCGGTAATTTTCTACCGGGTCTTTCTCCGACCATTCATCTTGCAAACCATCAGGGTAATATTTTGTACCCGAAGCTTCTTCATGACCGCGCATTCTAAAGGTGCGGCATTCCAGTATAAAAGGCACCGAATCCTGCTTAATCTCTTCTGCTATTTCTTGTACAGTATGATAAACCTCTAACAGGTTATTTCCATCTATACTCTTTCCTTTTACGCCATAGCCTATGGCCTTATAAACAAAGCTCTTAAAAGCGAATTGTTGATCGCTGGGCGTACTTAAACCCCATTGATTATTTTCTACCAAAAAGATAACGGGCAGCTTCCAAACGGCGGCTACATTTAAGGCCTCGTGAAAATCACCTTCACTGGCACCACCATCGCCCGTTATTACCAAGCAAACTTTACCGTCACCTTTTAACTTATGGGCCAAGGCAATACCATCGGCAATGCCTAATTGCGGACCTAAATGCGAAATCATTCCCACCAAGTGATGCTCGATACTGCCAAAATGGAAAGAGCGGTCGCGGCCCTTAGTAAAGCCATTTGCTTTGCCCAAAAATTGAGAAAATAAGCGGTTTAAAGGCACTGCGCGAGTGGTAAACATACCCAAGTTGCGGTGCATGGGTAAAATGAATTCATCGCTTTGCATGGCGAGCGCTGCGCCTACAGAGATAGCTTCTTGGCCATAGCCAGAAAACCATTTAGAAATACGGCCTTGACGAAGGGTGATTAACATCTTCTCCTCAATAAGTCGCGGTTTAAGAATGGCCTTATAGAAATCAATTAATTGAGTATCGTTTAAACCTTTGCGGTTGAATTTCATGCTATGCAATTTGAGAGTCTCAAAAATACCTTTTTCTCCTTGCCGTCAATTACGATTTTGGAATAAAATGCTTCTTTTAAAAAGGCTCTAATTAAGAGACAAAACAGGTTTTAATTGAGGCTTTGCGGATTGTGGCTTTTCTCTACCTTTGTGGTAAATTCATTAAAATGTCCGAAAAACTTGGTATTCCCTCGGTAGACTTAGCTGATTTTTTAAGCGGCGATGCGCAACGTAAAAATCAGTTTGTACAAGACTTAGGTAAGGCTTACGAAGAAATTGGTTTCGTAGCTCTAAAAAACCATCGTCTTAGTGATGCTCTAAGCAGTGAACTTTATCAAGAGGTGCAAAACTTTTTCGGCTTAGATGAAGACAAGAAGAAGCAGTATGAAATTGCCGGTCTAGCCGGACAGCGTGGTTATACGGGCTTTGGGAAAGAACATGCAAAAGGTCGCAATACCGGCGATTTAAAAGAGTTCTGGCATTTTGGCCAGTACGTGGAAGACAATGATCCCATTGCAAAGGAGTACCCCGAAAACGTAGAAGTAAAAGAATTGAATCGCTTTAATGCGGTAGGCAAAGAGGCTTATCAAACGCTGGAAGATACAGGTAGAGATATGTTGCAGGCCTTGGCCTTATACCTAGGCTTAAACGAGCTTTATTTTGACCAGCACATTCACAATGGCAATAGTATTCTACGTCCTATTCATTACCCACCCATTACCGAGGAGCCCAAAGACGCCGTGCGTGCTGCGGAACACGAAGATATTAACCTGATTACCCTTTTAATGGGCGCTTCCGCAGATGGCCTGCAAGTGCTTAACAAGCAAGGAAAGTGGGTAGGTGTGACTGCTTTACCCGGACAAATTATTGTAAACGTGGGAGACATGTTACAAAGGCATACCAATAATAAATTACGCAGTACTACCCATCGCGTGGTTAACCCACCTAAGGAAGCTTGGGGAAATAGTCGTTTCAGCATTCCTTTCTTTTTACACCCACGGTCAGAAATGCCGCTTAATTGTTTGGAAAGCTGCGTTGATGCAGAAAACCCCAAAGCATACAAGGATATTACAGCGGGTGAATATTTAAATGAACGCTTACGCGAGATAGGATTGAAATAATGACAAAAAAGAAAAGTACAAATAGCCTTTCTGATTTGGGAGGTATGGTATACTCTACTGGCAGTGCGCCCTCATGGGCAGATAACCCTAATAATGAAGGGGGAATGTCTCCCGAAGATCAAAAGCTGGAAGCCCATTTAGAGAAAAAGGGCCGCGGCGGCAAAGTGGCCGTATTAATTAAAGGCTTTGTAGGCTCCGAAGACGAACTGAAAAGTCTGGCCAAAGAGGTTAAAAACCACTGTGCTACTGGCGGCTCGGTTAAGGACGGTGAAATTATTATTCAGGGAAATTTACGCGAGAAGATTACGAAGTTTCTGAATGATAAAGGGTATAAGGTGAAACGGGTTGGGGGATAAAGACCATATCATAAATCTTTTAATCATCCATTTAGGTCCAGCGATTTAAGATAATCATCTGGAGTTAAAACTGCAATTTGACTTTTACTATAGTCTTTTACATTTCGAGTAATTATTACATCAATTTCGCCACTGCGAGTGGCTGCGAAATTTTGTAAGGCGTCTTCAAAATCTTTAAACTTTGAATTCAAAGCACTAATGACGACTCCTTGGTCCATTTGCAATACTTGCATAAAACTTAAGAGTTGCTTGAGACTATCGATAACCTTGTCGTGACGAGCCGTTTGTCGCAATAAATAATAGGTGTTACTTATTATTACTGGACTCACATAACCCTGCACTATTTTCTCTTCACAGAGTCCTATAATTTGGGCGGAGTTCGCCACAAAAGGGGCTCTATCAAAAAAGAAATCTAAAATTACGTCGGTATCAATTAGAAGTCTATTCATCCAACAAATGCTTTTGGCTTAATGCTTTTGTCAACTCCTCTTGGTACGAAAAATTTGCTGGTGCTTTAAATGTACCGCGTAAGGAAGATGCTATTGGTGCTGAATTCAAAGGCTTAACTTCTTTATCCTCTACCATAAGCTGAAGGTAATTTTCTACAAGATCCGACAAACTCCTTCCTTTAGACTTAGCATAAAGCTTGGCCTTTTCGATTACCGCCTGTTCAATGGTTAAAGTAAGTTTCGTATTCATTATACGTTACAATAATTAATTAATCACACGTGCTAATTTAATATGAAAAACTCAGATTCCCAAATTATTGGGGTTTGAAACTGCTTAATAGGTGGCAGGCCCCTTCTAGGCCATTAGTAGCGGACAGCCCTAAAGGGCTGCGGTATTCTTCAACATCGCCATACGCATGCCTTTATTAACGAACCAAATAAAGGGTATTCCTAAAATAGCTAAGATTTCTAATATTCCATTCTGCTCATCTTGCGCAAGCATATACAGCCATAATAAAAAGGCCGCTACTAAAAGTGAAAACAGAAAGGAGCGCAATAAGCCTTGCTGGTAATTACGCTTTAATGATTGTAGCTCTGCCTTTAAGGGTAATTGGATATAAGGCTTTTCTGTCAGGCTAATCTGGTACCATTTAGGCCATTTCCTCTCCTGAAATTTCAACCACTCTGCTTCCACAATAAAAGCTTTGCGATGCTCGCCCATGGTGAAATAAGCCTCGGCTTCTAAACCCCACTTGCCACCAATATTAATCTGATAAAAACCAGGCTCTAGGTCAATTTCGATGCTTTCGCCAAAGGGTATTCTTGCATAGGCCTTACGATTTAGATAAAAGACATAATCACCAAAATAATCAGCTCTATCGAAACGCTGAATTTTAAGCTCCGGCATGCTTTTCCTTTTGTTGGGCGATTACCCTTTCGTATAAGGCAGTATAGCGTGGACCAATGGTATGAATAGAAAACTGCTCTGCCTGTTTACGTGCTCTTTGACGAAAGTCCATTAGTCTTTGCTCATCCTCTAAAATGTGCACCGCTCCTTTGCCCATTTCCGCGGTATCACCCACATTAGCGGTATAGCCTGTAACGCCATGTATATTAACTTCTTCTAAACCGCCCGTATTGGAAGAAACTACCGGTACCCCTGCTCCCATAGCTTCTAAGGCTGCCAGACCAAAACTCTCCGTTTCGGAAGGTAAAAGGAATAAATCGGAGATACAAAGTATACGTTCTACTTCGGAGGTTTTACCCAAAAACTTCACCTTATGGGCTATACCTAAATCTTGTGCTTGCTGGCGCGCTCTTTCCTTCTCAGGGCCATCACCTAACATTAATAGAACGGCAGGCATGTTTTTCTGAATATGATCGAAAACCGTAATTACATCTGGTATACACTTAACCTTGCGGAAATTAGATACGTGAGTAATTATTTTTTCACCTTCGCTGGCAAAGTTGTTTTTACAGCTCTCATCTGGTTTATACAAAGCAAGATCCACGAAATTAGGAATCACCTCAATGTCTCGCTTAATATTAAAAAAGGATATGGTGTCTCGCTTTAAACTCTCACTTACCGAGGTCACTACCGTACTATTATTAATGCTAAACTTAACCGCTTCACGATAACTAGGGTTCTTCCCCACCAGGGTAATATCCGTTCCATGCAGGGTAGTAATAACCGGTAAGTTATAATTCTGCTCCATCAAAATTTGACGGGCCATGTAGGCTGCATAAGCATGGGGAATTGCATAGTGCACATGGATAATATCTAAGCGATATTTTAAAGCAACATGTACCATTTTACTGCTTAATGCCAACTCGTAAGGTTGGTATTCAAAAAGCGGATAATCCTGCACATTTACTTCATGATAGTAAATATTAGGTTCCAAAACGTCTAGACGCACCGGTTGGCTGTAACTGATAAAATGTACTTTATGACCTTGTCTTGCCAAGTACATTCCTAATTCTGTGGCTACTACCCCGCTTCCTCCGTAAGTTGGGTAGCCTACTATTCCTATATTCACGAGCGCAATTCTCCTTTTTTATATTTCTCTGTTTTAATCACGGTGCCATCCTTATCGTAAGTCTGCCATTCGCCCGTTTTCAAATCCTTATGGTATTCTCCCTCCAGTTTAATTTTACCACTTTCGTAGAATTCGCGGTACATACCTTCGCGGAGATTTTCCTCGTAGTTAAACACTGATTTTATGGCTCCTTCTTGGTAGTAAGTCTTGGCTTCACCTTCCAGCTGACCTTCGCTATAATTCATAGCGGTACTCATATTATTATTGGTAAAATACCAAATGGTTTTGCCATCTCTTACACCATTCTTATAGAAAGAACTTTCTTGCTTATTGCCGGTTCCGTAATATTTAGTGAACTCTCCTTCGAGCTTTCCCTGTGCATAATAGCTCTTCTGCGTAATTTTACCACGATTAGAAATTTTCAACAGTTCACCATCCAAAACACCGTCTTTATAGTTTTCTAGGTAGGTAATACTGCCGGTGCGACGGAACTCCATTTTCGGTCCCTCTAACTTACCATCACTATTATAGGTGCTTATGGTATGCGGCATATTATTATTAAAAAACTCTACCACGGTTGTATCGCTGTAGGCTATTTCGGTCGTTTCCGCTTGCGCAGATGCGTAAGATGAGCTAAGGATTATGGCCCAAAAGCTCAGTGCTAAAATGTTCGGTATTAATCGCTTCATAAATTACTTCTTGTATTTTAGTACGGGTTGATAGGGTTAAAAGCTTGCGATTAGAGGCATCTGGATAAACTCTATTCGATAAAAATATATAGACAATATCTTCTTCCGGATCGGCCCAAGCCAAAGTACCAGTAAAGCCAGAATGCCCAAAGCTCTTTTTAGAAACGCATCCGCAAGTAGGGCCTGGTCCCTCTAACTGAGGTTTATCAAAACCAATTCCACGACGGTTTTCCTCCTCACAATATTGACAACGAATAAATTCATTTACCGTAACCGAGTCGAAATAACGTATCCCCGCGTATTCACCTTTTTGCATATACATCTGCATTAACTTGGCCAAATCATTGGCGTTGCCAAAAAGTCCGGCATGCCCTGCCACGCCTCCTAAAAGCGCAGATCCTTGATCGTGCACAAATCCACGCACCAGCGCTTTACGAAAGACCTTATCGTCTTCAGTAGGTACAATTTGATCGACTGGAAATATTTTTGTGGGCTCATAGGTTAAGGACGAAGCACCCATGGGCGCGTATAGAAACTCGTGTATAAGCTCATCAATGGGCCTCCCTTCTACTTGTTCAATAAGCTCCATAAATAAGTAGTAACCCAAGTCACTGTATTTATAATCTCGCTTAGTTCTTAAATCTGAATCGAGCAAGACCTGCATTATAGTATCGCGCATATAGCGACTGCTATAAAGTCCTTCATTAACTACATTAGGAAATTTAAAGTCACGCTGATTACTGTAATAGCCTTGCTTATAATTCCCCGATTCTAAAGTTCGTTTATAAAAAGGAATCCACGGTATTAGCCCAGCCTTATGAGATAATATTTCTCGTAACACCAAATTTTCCTTATTGGTACCTTTGGTAATAGCTAGATAATCGCCTAAGGTCTTGTCTAAATTTAGCTTCCCCTCTTCTACTAACTTCATTAGCAGTGGCACGCTAACGGCAATTTTAGTGATGCTAGCAATATCGTATAAGTCCTCAAAACCTACGGGGTTTTTAGCGGAGTAATTATGGGTACCAAAAACCTTATTGTAAATTACTTTGCCGCGGCGAGCAACCAAAACTTGGGCGCCAGGGGTAGCCCTTTGGCGAATAGCTTCCTCTACGATATTATCAATTTCTGCCAATTTGGTCGCATCCATATCCACCTCCTGCGGTAAAGAAAAACCCATCCGCCCGATGGCTTGGGTACTTAAACCAAAGCCAACTTCAAAAGGCTCACCAGCACTTACCGGTAAATGACCTTTAGCACCTAAAGCGCCAAAAATAATTTGGGCTCCAATACTTTCGGCATCAGGGTTATTTTGATAAGATACCAATAAGGCTTCTGCCTTGCGCGCTTCAGGAAAATCGATTAATCCGTAAGGGTTACCAAAAAGATCGATGATCAACTTATTTTGTAGAGATGCCCTTCTAATAAAACGTTTAATTTCATCGCTAATGCGATAAGACTTCCAAGGACTATCGTTACTGGTATAGAGTCCAAAGATCACGTAATCGTAATCGCTCAAAGCAGCCATAATTTCCTCTTCTCTACCTTTTGTATAGGAAAAGTGCTCCACTTGCGTATACTTTTTTAAGGTGTTAGGAAAAACCGAACCTTCATCCACTCCCGCTGTAACGCAAGCAATTTTTTTATCGGCTAAATCTTGAATCGGTAAAGACTTATCCTTATTTAATAGTAAAGTAGTCGCTTCAGCGAAGAGACGACGATTTAAAACCTCATCATCAATAGTATTAAGATCATTATTAATTTTACTGGGTTCGATGTATTTCTTTTGGGCAAGGCCAAACCATTTCTTAGCCATTAAAATTTTACGCACTCTGTATTCAATGTCCGCTGTATCAAGTGAACCGTCTTGTAAGGCAGCTAATATCTTTTGTTTCGCCAGCGCTACATTTTGGGAAAAAACCAAAACTTCATTACCTGCTTTAACGGCCTCCAAATCAACCATACCAGGGGCGTATTTGGCCGCCACTCCCTGCATGTTTAAGGCATCCGTAAAGACCAAGCCACCAAAACCCATTTCATCTTTTAAAAGACTAACAATGTCTTTACTAAGTGAGCTTGGTTTACCCGAATCATCCAGAGCTGGGACATTTAAGTGAGCAACCATTACTCCTCCTAAGCCACTTTTAGCTAGCTTTTGATAAGGGTATAACTCTACTGCGTCCAAACGTTTGCGATTATGTGAAACGGTGGGTAAGGTTTTATGCGAATCGCTATCGGTATCGCCATGACCAGGAAAGTGCTTGGCGCATGCCAAAATGTTCTCCGACTGCAAACCGTGCATATAAGCCGTGGCCATTTCTGTTACTCTTTGTGGGTTTTCACCAAAAGAACGTGCCCCAATAATTGGGTTTAAAGGATTGGTGTTAATATCAACAGCGGGAGCAAAATTTATATGCACTCCTAGGCGCTTACAATGCTTAGCCATCGCCTTGCCGTACTCATAAGCCCATTTCTCATTACTTATCGCTCCTACTGTTATGGGCCAAGGAAATTTAAAGGTTTCGGGTAAACGCATGGCTAAACCCCACTCGGCATCCATGGCAATCATTAATGGCACTTTCGCAGCCTGTTGGTAATAATTAGTTAACTCCGCTTGGCGTTTGGCCGTTCCTTGAAAGAAAATTAGACCGCCTAGGTTTTCTTTTTCTATTAAACTAAGAATTTCATTCTGATGACTCTCTCCTTTATTCGAGTAGGCGGCCACCATAAAAAGTTGACCGATTTTGTCATTCATGTTCATGCTAGCCATTAGGCTATCCACCCAGAGAGACTCTTCCTGCATAAAAACTGCAGAATTTATCTGCCCTTGAGCAAATGTTAACATTCCGAAATAGATCGCAATGATCCGGATATATAAGGCTCGCATATGTGTTTGTATAGTGGCGTCTAAGTTATTGACTGCATTAACGCCAATCAAATTATTATCAATAAGTAATCCACAGTTTAAAGTGAATGAGAAAAGAGAAACTTTATTGCTGTGCTAGTGGTTAAAAAGAAGGTATTTTTGCCTTTAATTTCAATATCTCAATTTGGAGTCAGGAAAAATTGAAGTGCTCGGAGCACGTGTACATAATCTCAAAAACATTGATTTAACCATACCGCGCGATAAGCTTGTAGTGATTACAGGCCTTAGTGGTAGCGGAAAATCCTCATTGGCTTTTGATACCATTTACGCCGAAGGACAACGACGTTATATCGAAACCTTTTCGGCTTACGCTCGCCAATTCCTCGGAAACTTAGAACGCCCAGACGTTGACAAAATCAACGGATTGAGCCCAGTTATTTCTATCGAACAAAAAACTACCAGTAAAAATCCACGCTCAACCGTGGGCACCGTTACCGAAATTTACGATTTCTTGCGCTTACTTTATGCCCGCGCTTCTACTGCCTACAGTTACAATACGGGCGAAGAAATGATTAGTTACACTGCGGAGCAGATTAAGGAGTTGTTGATTGAAAAATATCAAGAAAAGAGCATTAGTATTCTCGCTCCATTAGTGCGCTCACGTAAAGGTCATTACCGCGAATTATTTTCGCAGATTGCCAAGCAAGGCTTTATAAAAGTGCGAGTGGACGGTGAAGTAAAAAACATTAGCGCTGGCATGCGTCTAGATCGTTACAAAACGCATGATATTGAAGTGGTTATTGACCGCTTAAAGGTTGATAGCAAAGATGCTAAACGCATAGAGGAATCGATTGATATTGCCTTATCGCAGGGCAATGGTATTCTAATGGTTTTAGAAAAAGACCAAGAAAAAGCGGCCTTCTACAGCAAAAACTTAATGTGCCCTACCACGGGAATTGCTTATCCTCAACCAGAGCCTAATACCTTTTCTTTTAACTCTCCCAAAGGAGCCTGTCCACGCTGTAATGGCCTCGGGCTGGTTAACGAAATCGACCTTAGCAAGGTTATTCCCGACAATAGAAAAACTATTAAAAAAGGGGGATTAGAACCCTTAGGTGATTATAAACAAAACTGGATTTTTAACCAGATTGAAATTATTGGTGACCGTTATGGCTTTTCTATTACTACTCCCATAAAGGATATTCCTAAAGAGGGCTTAGATGTAGTGCTTTACGGGGCCGATGAAGTTTTTGAAGTTGAAAATAAAACCTTAGGGATTACCCGTAAATACAGTCTGAACTTTGAAGGAGTGGTAAACTTTATTCAGAGTCAGAGTGAAGAAGCTAAAAGTCGCAGTATAAAGCGCTGGTCGGAAAGCTATATGAATGAAGTGGAATGTTCTGAATGCGAGGGAAATCGCTTGCGCAAAGAATCGCTACACTTTAAAATTGGTGACAAAAATATTTCTGATCTCGCTCGCTTTGATATCGAGAGCCTAAATAAATGGCTAGCGCAAGCAGAAAAGAAAATGACGGCTAATCAAAAAAAGATCGGCCATGAAATAATTAAGGAGTTAGCCGTAAGAAGTAATTTTCTACTTAACGTAGGTTTAAATTACCTTAGCCTCAATCGCTCTGCGAAAAGCTTATCGGGAGGCGAAGCACAACGCATCCGTTTAGCCACACAAATTGGTTCGCAGCTAGTTAATGTTCTTTACATTTTAGATGAGCCCAGCATTGGCCTGCACCAAAGAGATAACGAAAAGCTTATCCAATCTTTAAAAGATCTCCGCGATTTAGGTAATTCGGTTATCGTGGTGGAGCACGACCGAGATATGATTCAAGAGGCCGACTATATCATCGATATTGGGCCCGGTGCAGGAATTCACGGCGGTGAAATTGTTGCGGCGGGTGATATCAATGATATCCAATCTAGCCACAGCATGACTGCCCAATATTTAAACGGGGAACGCGAGATTTCCGTTCCGAAAGAAAGAAGAAAAGGGAATGGTGATTTTATAAAGATAACCGGTGCCACTGGGAATAACCTCAAGAAGGTGAACCTTAAATTACCCTTGGGTAAGTTAAATGTAATAACGGGTGTGTCTGGTAGTGGTAAATCTACCTTAATCAATGAAACTCTTTACCCTGCAATAAGCAAGCATTTTTATCAATCTGTTAAGGAACCCTTACCCTACTCCAAATTAGAAGGATTAGGAAATATTGATAAGGTTATTGATATAGACCAAAGTCCAATTGGTCGTACACCGCGCAGTAATCCTGCTACTTACACCGGGGTGCTTTCTTCTATTCGCGATTTATTTACCCAGATACCCGAGTCTAAAGTAAGAGGTTACAAGCCTGGCCGTTTTAGCTTTAATGTTAAAGGTGGGCGATGCGAAACCTGCGAAGGCGCTGGCTTACGTCTGATAGAAATGAATTTTCTGCCAGACGTTTATGTGAACTGTGAAACTTGTCAGGGAAAACGCTTCAATAGGGAAACCTTAGAAATTCGTTATAAAGGAAAATCTATTGCCGACGTTCTAAACATGAGTATCAATCAAGCAGTAGTCTTTTTTGAAAGTATTCCAAAGATTTTTGCCAAACTTAAAACTCTGCAAGACGTAGGCCTGGGATATATAACTATGGGTCAACAATCTACCACTCTATCCGGTGGTGAAGCCCAAAGGGTAAAATTAGCGACTGAACTGAGCAAGCGCGATACTGGTAAAACATTATATATATTAGACGAACCAACCACCGGTTTACACTTTGAAGATGTTCGCGTTTTAATGGGCGTCTTACAAAAGCTAGTTGATCGCGGCAATACAGTAGTGATTATTGAGCATAATATGGACGTAATCAAACTAGCCGATCATATTGTAGATATAGGCCCTGATGGGGGTGGTAAAGGCGGCAAGATTATTTTTGAAGGGACACCAGAACAAATGGTGGCCGATAAAAAAAGCTATACTGCCAAGTTTTTGCAAATAGAATTAGAAAGAAATTAAAATATGGAGGGAAGAGACCCTAAAATAAATAAAGCTTTTGAGCAGAAAAGCTGGAATGAGATTCGCACTAACGATAGTTGGGGAATTTTTAAAATAATGAGCGAGTTTGTTAATGGCTATGAAAGTATGGCTCGCATGGGACCCTGTGTTTCAATTTTTGGATCCGCTCGTACTAAACCTGACAACCCATATTATCAACTTGCGAAAGATATTGCTTACCGTTTAACCCAATCAGGTTTTGGAATTATTACTGGCGGTGGACCTGGTATTATGGAGGCCGGTAATGCTGGGGCGCAAGAAGGGCACGGTAACTCGGTAGGTTTAAACATAGACCTGCCTTTTGAGCAGATGCCTAACCCTTACATTGATCGCGATAAGAGTTTAGATTTTGATTACTTCTTCGTCCGCAAAGTTATTTTCGTAAAATACTCGCAAGGCTTTATCGTAATGCCGGGTGGCTTTGGCACCCTAGACGAATTATTTGAAGCTTTAACTCTCATTCAAACTAAAAAAATTGGGCGCTTCCCCATTGTATTAGTAGGTACTGAGTTTTGGTCAGGGCTAATCGATTGGATTAAAAATCAATTATTGACGCATCAAAATAATGTCTCTGAAAAGGATTTAGACCTTTTTAAAATTGTAGATACCGCTGAAGAAGCAGTAGACGCCATTGAAGACTTCTACTTAAAGTACATGTTGAAACCAAACTTTTAAAACAATTTGTGATCTGAAACGAGTCTTGAGAAGTCTCGTTTCAGAGTGCATTTAAAATTTGATTTATTCTTATTCTTTTATAGGAAGTTCAAACCAAAAGTCGCTGCCTTCGCTTTTAGTACTTTTAAAACCTATTTGACCTGCTGCCTTTTTAATAAAATAAGCGCAGAGCATCAGTCCTAGTCCGTTTCCTTTCTCCCTCTGTGTTCCTAAGGTACTTTCAACCGTATCACTAAAAATCTCTGCCTGCTTATCTAAGTCAATGCCAATACCTGTATCTTTCACACTAAAGCGACAAAGAGACTCTTGGCAAATTACATTAACTTGAATAATAGATTTCTCCGGACTGTATTTTATTGCATTAGAGATAAAGTTTCGGAGCACCAAGCGAGCTACTTCGAAGTTTATCAATTTATCTCCCTTGGCTTCTTCTATTGAAAGGTCCAAACTTATTCCTTTTTCTTCTGCCACTGGCTGAAATAGCTCTAGCACAACTTCTACTTCCCTTTTTACATCGCTTATTATTACCGGTTGGTTATGCTCTTTTGCACCAAGTTGTATTTTAGACCAAGCCAGTAGGTTCTCTAAATTTTGGAGCAGTATTATGGTTTGACTATTAAGCTTTTTGGTTAGGTTTTGGAAAAGTTTGAAATCCTCCAAATCTGCTTGGCCAATTAACTCTAGCAAACCTTGAATAGAAGTTAGTGGGCTGCGCAAGTCGTGTGCGAAAACTGCCATTATCTTATCTTTAAAAGCATTTAGTTCTCCTAAACTTTGGTGTTGAAGGCCCAAAGCATCCTTCTGCTTCTTGATCTCCTTATTTTGAGTTTTGATGCGCTGATTTTTCGCTACTAAAAGCTTATTATTTTTGCGGCGTGTATAGATATTAAAGCTTAACAGCAGAATGGTAATTAGTAAAAAAACGACTACCAAAATCTGTTTAAAGCGCTGGTCCTCTAATTGTTCATTTAGTAGCGCTTCGCGGTAATCACTTTCTTGTTTCTCTAAATCGCGAATCTTTTCGTACTTATAACTTTGTTCTAAGTCTGCTATTTTTCTTAGCTGCTCTTTACTATTTAATGAATCATTTAATCGAAATGCTTCCCTATAATTTTCATAAGCAATTTTATAATCATTCAACTGATACTGAGCTTCAGCCAGTAAAAGTAAGGCCCTCATTATCTTTTCTTTAACTCCCCGCTTTTCTGCTAAAATCAAGGCCTCTTGAAAATAAGCCAATGCTTTGGTTCGCTCCCCTCTTCTGAGCGCAACTCTACCCAGTCCGCTAATGGAATGATAGCCTTGGTTGTAAAAATCAATCTCATTTGCTTCCTCTAAGCCCTTGGAGTAATAATAGTAGGCTGAGTCGATCATATCGTTATCTAAGAACAAGCGGCCCAAGCTATTGCAAACTAGAGTTTTAGATTCAATTAGATTAGATTCAAAACATATTCGATATGCTTGCCGATAATGCGCGAAAGTGGAGTCTATCCTTCCCATTCTTTCATGCACGATAGCCATATTATTATGTTGCGCAATAAGGTCTATAACCCCATTTTCTACCTCTAGGCTTATTGATTTTTTAATGTAACGTTTAGCCTCTTCATTTTTGTTGACAGACAAATAATATTGGCTCAAGTTATTGTAGATATCAGCCAGAATTTTTTCTTCTCCAGCCTCCTCTGCCAAGGTTTCGGCTTGTAAATAGTACTGTACCGCTTTAAAGGCATCTCCCCTAACAAAATAGATATTTGCCAAATTGCTATAGCTGCGCGTAATACCCACTACCAGATTTAGCCTTTTATTTAACGCCAAGGACTTTTCGTGGTAAAACATGGCAGAATCCAAATTCCCCACCATGAAATTAATAATACCAAAGCTATTGTATAGTAGCGCTAGACTAGTATCAAATTCATTTTGAACCGCTATACCTAAAGCCTCATTTAAGACCTGCTTGGTAGAGTCAATATTAAAAGTCGAGTAATACCGCGCTAGACTATTTAAAACCTTAGGTTTATCCTTTATTGGTACTGTATCCAAGGCCGAAGACAAGCTATTAATTCTCTCTCTGACTTCTGGACTTTGAGAAAAGCTTGTTTGACAGATTACTAGGAAAACCAACAAAGACACCCACCTTTTGAATCTAATCATAGATTGTATTGCCTTGTTTTTATCTAAAGATTGAATAGCAAAAATACCACTAAATAAATTTAAGTTAGTCTTAAACTGGCCAAGAATTAAAATAAGTAAGACTCCTTACTTTACTTCACTTACAAAGTCCACTGGAAGTTCAAACCAAAAGACACTACCCTCCCCCTTTGTGCTCTTGAAGCCAATCTGGCCTTCCGCTTCTTTAATAAAATAAGAGCATAGCATTAAGCCTAATCCATTACCTTTCTCATTTTCTGTGCCTGGGGAACTTACAACGGTATTACCGAAAATATCTGCCTGAGTTTCTAAGTCAATCCCCCTGCCTGCATCCTTCACACTAAAGTAACAAAGCGAGTCTTGGCACTTCACGCTAATTTGGATAGCAGATTTATCTGGACTGTATTTTAGAGCATTGGAAAGAAAGTTTCTTAGTACTAGTCGAGCCACTTCGAAGTTCATTAATTTATCCTCTTTCGGCTCTTCAATTGATAAGTTTAGGTTGATTTCTTTTTCTTCAGCCAATGGCTTAAAAAGGTCCATCACTATTTCTACCTCTCCTTTTACTTTACTGACTATAACGGGTTTATTATATTCTTTTGCCCCTAACTGAATTTTAGACCAAGCCAAAAGATTCTCTAAGTTTTGAAGCAGAATTATGGTTTGGCCATTGAGTTTTTTGGTTAGTTTTTGAAACAAGCTTAAATCTTCTAGATCTGCGTCTCCAATTAGCTCTAGTAATCCTTGAATAGAGGCCAAAGGACTGCGCAGGTCATGTGCAAAGACGGCTAATATTTTATCTTTAAAAGCATTTAATTCTGCTAGGTTTTTGTGTTGTAAGTCTAAAGAATCTTTCTGTTTTTTGATCTCCTTATGTTGGGTTTCAATCCGATAGTTTTTGGATACTAAAAGTCTATTGTTTCTGCGTCGTGTATAAATATTAAAGCTTAAAAGCAGAATGGTTACCAGTAAAAAAGCTACTACTAAAAGTTGTTTAAAGCGCTGGTCCTCCAATTCATCTTGAAGCAAAGCTTCACGGTAATCACTTTCCTTTTTTTCTAAGGCCTTTATTTTTTCATACTTATAACGCTGCTCTAAGTTTGCTAGCTTCATCATTTCCTCTTGGCCATAATGCTCCACCTCAATAGTATTCGCTTTACCGAAACTCTCGTAAGCGAGCTTAAAGTCACCTAAATTGTAGTATACATCTGACAATAAAAATAAAATGGCAGCTTTCTGATCAGGAAGCCCCGCTGTTTCTGACAAATCCAAGCCCTTTTTCAAATAACGAAGAGACTCTTGGTATTTCTTTTTGGCCAAATAAACGTCACCCAAGCCTTCAAAGCTGACCACCCTCTGTTGATAAAAATCAAATTCTTTAGCTCCCTTAAGCGCCTTGAGATAGTAGTATTCGGCAGAGTCTAAATTCCCGCCTGTATAATAAGACATGGCTAAGTTATTACATACCAAAGCTTTATCCGTTTCATAATCCGCTTGGTAGCATAATTTGTAAGCTATTTTGTAATTAATTAAGGCTGAGTCATTGTGACCCGTTTTTCTGTAAATTATTCCTAAATTATTGTATTGAGCAATTAAATCCGACAGGTTTAGCTGCTTGGATAATTGGATAGACTTATTTATATATTCTTTGGCGAGATCAAAGCTTTTAACTAATTTATAATATTGGCTGAGGTTATTATAAACATCCGACAAGGTATTGGAATCACCTGCGGCTTCTGCATACTTCTCCGCTTCCAAATAACTCTCAACCGCAAGATAAGTCTCACTTTTTGAGAAGTACACATTTCCTAGGTTACTATAATTTTTAGCAACTCCCCTATCATTACCAATTTCAAGATTAGTTTTAAGCGACTGCTCGTAGTAGTATAAAGCTGAATCATAATTACCTACTATATAGCTCAGGATACCAAGGCTATTATAAAGATCTGCTTTAACCCTCGTGAGGTCATTTTCTTGGGCAATCCCCAAAGCAATTTTAACCACAACCTTAGATGAGTCAATGTTAAAATTAGAATAATGTCGAGCAAGATTGTTTAGAATTAAAGCTTGATTTTTTGCATCAGCAGTGTCATGGGCTATCCAAAGCTCAGTAATTACGGCACGCTGTTCTTCACTTTGAGAAATTCCTATTTGGCAGAATGCCAGGAAGATTAATAATATTCCACTTTTGAATTTGGTTGCAAGTTGCATAGCTTCTAGTTAGCTTAAGGTGGTTGGTTGGTTGGTTGGTTGGTTGGTTGGTTGGTTGGTTGGTTGGTAAAGCTACTGCTAAAACTAATAAAACTCTTCGTATTCTTAGCATTAAAAAGAAAAATTAACATTAAATGTCCTTATTAAAACAGAAGCCTTACTCTCAGCATTTAGGGCTAGTATTTGTATAAATTGATTAAGTCCTTTCCATATCATTTTTTTAAGCCGTAAATTGACAGCATCCACAAAAACGTTTTCATGTCAAATAATACCATCAAAAGACTTCTTGTTGCCAATAGAGGTGAAATTGCCATTCGCGTATTTCGAGCCGCCAGTGAACTAAAAATTACCACCGTTGCCGTTTATAGCTTTGAAGATCGTTACTCTTTACACCGCTATAAAGCAGATGAAGCCTATCAAATAGGCCCTGATGAAGAGCCCCTTAAGCCGTATTTAGACATTGAAGAAATACTGCGCATTGCACACAATCAAAATATTGATGCCATTCATCCTGGCTACGGTTTTTTAAGTGAGAACATTGAGTTTGCTCGCCGCTGTCGCGAAGAAGAAATAACCTTTATTGGTCCTGCACCAGAAATAATGGAGCAGTTAGGCAATAAGATTGCCGCGAAGAAACTGGCCTTAAGTGTAAACGTACCGATAATAAAAGGTGCAAGTAATATCACCAATAGCGATGAGGCCCTGAGCGCTTCAAAAGATATTGGTTTCCCAATGATTTTAAAAGCTGCTTCTGGTGGAGGTGGTCGCGGTATGCGTGTTGTTCGTAATGAAGATGAACTGAAAAAATCATTTAGCGAGGCCTCCAATGAAGCGGCTAAAGCTTTTGGAGATCCAACCGTCTTTTTAGAAAAGTACGTAGAAGACCCCAAGCACATTGAAGTGCAATTACTCGGAGATCTACACGGAAATTTGGTGCATCTACATGAGCGTGACTGTTCGGTACAAAGGCGATTTCAGAAAGTTGTTGAAGTAGCTCCCGCATCTACTTTAAGTGATAAAACCCGTAAAGCATTGCACCGCTATGCCCTAGAAATAGGCCAAGCAGTTTCTTATACCCATGCGGGCACGGTAGAGTTTTTAGTAGACAAAGAAGAGAACATTTATTTTATTGAGGTAAACCCACGCATACAGGTAGAACATACTATTACTGAAGAGATTACGGGTTACGATTTAGTGAAAGCGCAAATTCAAATTGCAGAAGGGGAATCTCTAAACGGATCAGTGTTAAATATTCCACGGCAAGAAGAAATAAAGATTAATGGTTTTGCCATCCAATGCCGCATTACCACCGAGGATCCTGAAAATAACTTCATGCCCGATTATGGTACTATTATCGCATACCGCAACGCAGCTGGCATGGGTATCCGCCTCGATGAAGGCAGTAGTTATCCGGGGGTGAAGATTTCTCCCTTTTTCGATTCTATGCTTACTAAAGTTTCTGCTTGGGGAAGCAGTTTAGAGGTAGCGGCAAGTCGGATGGAAAGAGCCCTATCTGAGTTTAGAATACGAGGCGTAAAGAATAATATTCCCTTTCTTCAAAACGTAATTTCCCATCCTGAATTTAGATCGGGTAAACAGAGGGTAAGCTTTATTGAGAAGCACCCTGAGTTAATGCATTTAAAACTTAGCCGTAACCGGGGTACGCGAATTTTAAATTTCACGGCAGACCTTATTGTGAACGGTAATCCTGAAGTCAAAAAACCTGATCCCGATCGTAAATTTGCCCAACCAAAAGTACCCGATTTCGACCGACATGCGCCACATACTCCTGGCACAAAAGATTTACTTACCGAACTAGGTCCGGAAAAATTTAGTCAGTGGCTGGGTAAAGAGAAAAAAATATTTTACACCGACACCACCTTTAGGGATGCGCATCAATCGCTACTAGCAACGCGCATGCGTACCATTGATATGCTTAAGGTGGCAGAAAGTTATTCAAAAAACTTTCCCGAACTCTTCTCCATGGAAATTTGGGGCGGCGCCACCTTCGATGTATGCTTGCGTTATCTAAAGGAGGACCCTTGGCAAAGGCTTAGCCTTCTGCGTGAAGCGATGCCAAATGTGCTTACGCAGATGCTGATAAGAGCGAGCAATGCGGTGGGCTATAAAGCTTATCCCGATAATTTAGTAGAAAGCTTTATCGAAAAATCTTGGGAAACTGGGGTGGATGTCTTTCGCATTTTCGATTCGCTAAACTGGACCGAACAACTGAAAATATCTACCCAAGCGGTACGAGAAAGAACGGGAGGTTTGGCAGAAGTTTGCCTCTGTTACACGGGCGATATTAGTGATCCCAAGGCGCATCCTAAGTATAATTTACAATATTATCTAGATTTAGCCAGAGAAATAGAAGACATGGGGGCTCATATTCTCGCCATCAAGGATATGGCAGGTTTACTTAAACCTTATGCCGCTCACACTCTTATTAGCGAATTAAAAAAGGTAATAGACATTCCTATTCATCTGCATACTCATGACACTTCCAGCATGCAAGCTGCTACTTATTTAAAAGCGATTGAGGCCGGTGTGGATGTAGTAGATGTTGCCATCGATTCCATGAGTGGTCTTACTTCCCAGCCGAATTTTAATTCCTTAGTGGCCAGTTTAAAAGGGCATGAAAGGGAAAACCCACTAAACCTCCCTCGCTTAAATGAATTTAGTAATTATTGGGAAGATGTTAGGGACTGGTATCAACCCTTTGAATCGGGGCTGAAATCTGGTACAGCACAGCTATACGAACATGAAATACCGGGAGGACAGTATAGTAATCTCAGACCACAAGCACGCGGTTTAGGCATTGAAGACAAGTTCAATAAAATCAAAAGCAATTATCGCTCAGCCAATGAGCTAATGGGCGATGTAATTAAAGTTACCCCTAGTTCTAAGGTGGTGGGCGACTTGGCCATGTTTATGACTACCAACAACTATTCGAAAGAAGACATCTTGACGAAAGCGCAAGATATTTCCTTCCCCGATTCGGTTATTAGCTTTTTTAGAGGCGATTTAGGTCAGCCTTTCGGCGGATTTCCCCAGGAGCTACAAAAGGCGGTATTAAAAAACGAAAAGCCCTACACCGACCGTCCTAATGCACATTTAGAACCAATTGACTTTGATCAGGCTTTTCCCAAATTTCAAGAAAGCTTTGGGAAGAGTTTTACTTTCCTCGATTTCCTTTCTTATCAATTATACCCGAAAGTTTTTACCGACTACGCCAAGTTTAAAGAGTTATACGGAGAAGTGTGGCGCATTCCTAGCCTTATTTTTTGGTATGGCATGCAGCCCAACGAGGAGTTCATGGTAGAAATAGATCAAGGAAAAAATATTTTGGTGCGCTATTTAAGTGTTAACGACCCCTACCCTAACGGCAATCGTCATGTCTACTTTAAACTGAATGGGCAAAATCGCCATATTGAAGTTAAGGATAATAGTATTTCCTCGAAGGAAGTATTAAACGAAAAAGTTGGTAGCGATAAAGATATCGGTGCACCGCTACAAGGAAAACTGGTTAGTGTGGCAGTGGAAGAAGGACAAAGAGTAGAAAAAAACGAGGCTCTATTTGTGATTGAAGCTATGAAGATGGAAAGCACAATATTGGCTCCTTTTGCCGGAGAAGTGGGCCGCATTGCCCTTAAAGCTAATGCAATGGTTCACCAAGATGACTTAATCCTGACACTGCGATAGCACAACATCTATAGAAATATAGATAGGTGACAAAAGCGACTTTTATTGCTGCATTAATAATTTAACTTTGCGCAAAATTTTTTAGCAATGGAAAAACACGAATGTGTGATTATAGGTTCTGGACCAGCGGGATATACTGCGGCCATTTATGCGGCCCGTGCCGATTTAAATCCTATTATGTATACAGGCTTAGAGCCCGGTGGACAGTTAACTACAACAACAGACGTAGAAAACTTCCCCGGTTACCCAGAAGGTATTATGGGACCAGAAATGATGGAAGACCTAAGAAAGCAGGCAGAGCGTTTTGGTACAGACATCCGCTTTGGTATGGTTACCAAAACGGAATTAAACAAAATACCTGGTGCTGGTCATATCCTTACCATTGATGAAAATTTACAAATTGAGGCTCGCACGGTAATTATTGCCACTGGAGCCACGGCAAAATATCTAGGCTTAGAGTCTGAAAAGAAAATGATGGGCCATGGTGTAAGCGCATGTGCTATTTGTGATGGTTTCTTCTTTAAAGGCAAAGATGTAGTGGTAGTTGGTGGCGGGGATTCTGCTGCAGAAGAAGCTACTTACCTAGCTAAATTATGTCCTAAGGTAACCGTAATAGTGCGTAAAGATGAGATGAAGGCTTCGCAAATTATGATTAAACGAGTAGAAAATACGCCCAATATTACCATTTTATACAATACTGAAACTTTAGAAGTATTAGGTGAAAAAACGGTAAGCGGTGTAAAGGTAAAGAATAATCAAACAGGGGAAGAATACGAAATTGAAGCGGAAGGTTTCTTTGTTGCAATTGGTCACAAACCCAATACCGATATTTTTAAGGGTCAATTGGATATGGATGAAGTTGGTTACCTAAAAACGAAACCAGGAACTGCTATTACCAATTTACCAGGTGTTTTTGCCACAGGAGATGCGCAAGATAAAATTTACCGTCAGGCCGTTACTGCTGCTGGATCAGGATGTATGGGTGCTTTGGAAGCAGAGCGCTACTTATCAGAACATGAAGAAATGGTTGAGGCTTAGGCGAACCGTTTAAAGATAGTTTGAAATAAAAAAGGTCACCCAAGGGTGGCCTTTTTTTAATTAGTGCCTAAGTTTATTAAGCCATAAAATGATAGCTAACCAGATTAGCCCTTTTACCAAAAAGAAAGTGAAGAGAAGTAACACTACACCCCAGCCTGCTTCTTGCCGCAGCCCTTTCCATCCTTTTTCTTTTACTATTTGGCGATACTTCTTAATCATAAAAAAACAGGCCTATAAGCCAGATTCTGTATTCTTAACAATAGGACAAGCCAAATTGTTAGGAACCCTTATCATTTATCTAATGCTGCCTACCCTCTGAGATTGCGCGAGCAGCGCTCAAGCCTCAGTTTACATGGCATTGCAACCCGTGAGGTTTACCTTGCCGCCTTTGTCACCAAAAACGCGGTGCGCTCTTACCGCACCTTTTCACCCTTACCTAATCAAGCCGAAGCTAAATTGGGCGGTATATTCTCTGTGGCACTGTCTGTCTCTGCCTATGGCAGATCCTTCCCTTTCAGGAAGCACGGTGCTCTGTGTTGTCCGGACTTTCCTCCCCAATAAATTGGAGCGATAAGGCGGCCTGTTTCAGTGCAAATTAAGTCAAATTATAATCCTGAATCAAACTTTAGCCAGAAGTATCAAGCTAAATTTTCGATGGGAAACGCTTAAATTAATTCCACCTCGGTGGCCCCTTTGCCATATCGAGCATAATTAGCGTCATAAAAACGCAACTTATCCATCCTTTCCAAAAGCGTATATAGTTCTTCTCTTAAACGCCCCTGCCCCACTCCGTGAATTAATATTACTTTTCGAATACCGGCATTTCGCGCTTTAGTTAAAGTTTTGTTGGCTTCTCGTAGTTGAATCTGCAATTTTTCGTGGGCATTAAAGTTTTTGGGAAAGTCCACTAAAGCTTCAAAATGCAAATCTATTTCCAGCATATTAGCTAGAGGGGTACTACCTTTTGCTGCATTGGCCCTAGGAGCTTTCGGCCTATCTTTTCGAATTACCTCCCCAATCACCATAGCCTTTCGCAGGATCAGACTACTAAAAGCATAGAATTCATTAAAACCATGATCACAGGCCACTTCTGCCGTCTCATTATCAATAGCAATAATAGTCCCTGTGCCAGGCTCATCTAAAAATGCAACTACATCTCCTATCTTAAAACTCATACTGCAAATTTCTGTCTTCTTTGGCTCATAAAAAAAGGCCGAAGAGAATAATTTCCCTTCGGCCTTAAATTTATTGAAATTGATCTTACTTAATACTTACCCTACGGTGAGCCGTTAAAGATCCTGATTTAATTTCTAACATATAAATACCACGTGCTAAGCTGGATACATCAACATCTTTGCTGTAGTTACCGCTTTGCATACGATCATTCATATTAATTACGCTTCTGCCTTGAGCATCACGTAAAGTGATTTGCACATTGGCACTACCTACTTCGCGGAAGCTTAAGTTGAAGCTATTTTCCGCTGGGTTAGGATATACACTGAGGCTATTGGATAAGATATTATCTTCTAAACCAATGTTCACATTAGTAGTGAAAGTTGCGGTATCAGAACCACAAGCGTTGCTTACTACTAAGGTAATAGTATAATTACCATTGCCCGTGTAAATCATAGTGTCTATTGGCGCTGAACTATTTGAGCCATTACCAAAAGTCCAAGCAAAGCTAGTTGCATTACTAGAGGCTGAAGCATTAAGATAAATCTCATAGTTAGAACCTACAATAGCACTATCTATACTAAAGCTTGCCACTGGCTGTGGTCCATTAGCTGTACTGTTTGTAAGACTAGTGGTGTTACTGGTATCGCTTGCGCAGATGTCAGAAACGTAGAAGTCGTAGGCAGTATTAACACTTAATCCATTTACAGCGTAAGGTGCAGTAATATTATTTACTGTGGTTCCGCCTGTTGCAGGATTAAAGCCAGTTGGACCGTAAACCAAGATGGAACTGCCACTATTGCTGTTCCAATTTAACTCGATACTATCACAACCAACATTTGCTGTGGCTACTAAGTTAGTAGGCGCTGGACAAGTTGTAGCTCTAGCGCTTACGCAGAAGTTATCTACGAAGTACTCTATCGAATAAGTATTACCCGCTAGCACGCCTGAATAGAAGTTTACACCATTAAATTGTAAGGGACTTCCAGCATTGGCATTAGAATAAACGTAACCAGCTGAAGTAGAAACTCCGTTCAACTCAAACCAAACACTATCATTATCTAAATCAAGAACAGTAGTAATGGTATTCCACTGACCTTGGGTATAATTAAAGGTTCCTGCTAAAGTTGAGCCAGTAGTATAAACTGCTTGAGCGGTTCCGTTTCCTAAGAAATACACTTCACCACCCCAAAGGTTACCGGCAGCTCCACCAATGTAGTTTTGCTGTATGTTAAAGTAAGCACCCTTTCCGGTGGGAACGTACATATCAAAGGTTACTTCCCATGTTCCAGCAGCAATAGTATCAAACAAGGCTACTAAATCGGAGAAGCCAGCGGTACCGCCATCATGGATGCGGAAAGACTGTGGTGAAGAGGAGCTCTGAGTGGTAGAAATCTCTACATCACCAGCGTTTCCTGCCCAAGGCACAAATAAGGCCGATTGGTCATACAACTCTAAACTAGCATTGTACTGGTCTATGCTATCACAAGGAATGGCAGTAGGACAAATAGCCGTAGGTCCAACCCAAAGGCTAGTATCACCTGGAGAGCAAATTGCACGTACGTATATCTCTTGACAGAGATTATTAGCCGTAGCAAAATTAACTACCAATGAATCTACTGGGCTAGTTAAACTGGTGCCTGTTCCTAAAGTGAAACCGGTGTTACCGTATTCTACCTGATAAGAAACTGGACTTCCAGAAGGGGTCCAACTAGCTACGGCAGAACTGGTGGTTAGGGCTTCAGTTACCAAGCTAAGCGGGCGAGCACAGCTCGCACCTTGTTGTACACTAACATCGTCTATTGAAATATCACCGGTAAAAGAAGTGCCGCGATAGCCTTCAAAAACAAATTTATAGACTCCTGTGGTTAAAGCACTTAGAGATACCGTGCGGCGAACAAAGGGATTAGCTTGTGCTGTCTGCTGAGCGCCAATTAAACTGTCAATAGCTGTTCTGGTACCAGTAGAGTTCTCAGCATAGATCACCAACTTATTAATGGTGGCCCCAAACATGTGGTAGTGGTACTCTAATTCAGGATTGGTAACCGTACTGATGTCAATTCCCGGAGAAATTAACTCTGACGGACCACCGGAAGAAGAAGTTTCTAAGTACATATAGGTTCCACCTGCAGTTGATGGACTGGTATTATCGTAAAACGGTCCAGTGGCAGTGGAATTTTCATTTCCTCCCGTGGCATCTTCACTTTCCCAACGTACCGATCCAGTAGTAGTATGGGTCCAGCAATTTTCCCAACCTGCCGGAGTACCAGCCGCTTGCCCAATGCTAATTCCCTCAAAATTGGTGAAATAAGGAGCGGCATAACTGGTAGGACAAGGCGTAGAAAAACAAACTGGTCCTGCCCAAAAGCTGGTATCACCTGGAGAACAGATTTCTCTAATCCAAAAGCAGTAACCTGTGCCAGCTGTTAGGCCAGTTAGATTAAGGCTAGGTCCAGTAATTATGGAAGTAGTATTTGAAGGTGATCCAAGTAATCCATTACCATATTCAATTTGGTAGCTAGCCGAGCTATTGCCATTGGCATTTACCCAGCTAAGATCTGCTGTAGTTTGGGTAAGATTGGCCGCAGCTAAAGTAACCGGACGAACACATGAAGGTATTGCCTCATAATTTAAATCGTCTAAATAAATAGTCTGAAAGGTAGAGTTCTGTCCGTGAGCTATTGCGAAATATTGATCCGTTCCGTTATAACCATTAGCCGCATTAAATTCTACTATATATTCCAACATACTAATGGTCATGGTTAGAGTATCCAGCGGACTAAAAGTAGTAGCATCTAAAGGGTTAGTAATAGAACCTACTATTAAAGTACGCAGGTTAAAAACTGAGTTCGAACGAGCATAGAAACGGATGCGTTTATCGCTTGCGCCTAAGTCTGTGGTCGCAGGAGATATCAACATTAAAGGTGAACCACTTGCGCTACCGTTATCAAACTCTACCACATTAGGTGATGATACAGGCTGATTGAAAGTAGAACTTTGTATAGTAATCCCTTGGAAACTACTAGATACTAAAGCGGGGTCCTCTATTTTTAAGAAACAACCTATATCTGTTCCAAAACTTAAATTATCCCAATCGGTAAAATAAGGAGCGCTAATTGCCTGACACTGCGTCTTAAAGCAGAAGGGATCCGACCAACTAGAAGTATCTCCTGGAGCGCATATCTCACGAATCCAAAAGCAATAGTTTGTATTTGATAATAAGCTGCTTAAACTAAGTGTATCATTAGTTATTAGGCTTACAGTATTTAAAGCCGAACCCTGCAAACTTCCTGGACCATACTCAATTTGAAAGTTACCGGCACTACCTGAATAAGGCATAAATGTCACGGTAGCGTTCATAGAATCTACTGCCAAAACATTCAAGTTTGTGGCGGTAGGACAAGAAGGTATTACTTCATAAATCACGTCATCTACGTAAATGGTCCTGAAAATAGAATTATTTCCGTGGGCAATTGCGAAGAATTGGTCTGTTCCATTATAGCCATTGCCGGTAGTAAGATTAGTGGTGTACTTGTCATGCGGATTAGCATCCGTTAAGTCAAAAGTATCTAAAGCACTAAAGGTACTAGGATCATTAGGGTTCGTAATAGTTCCTATCATCATTTGGGTAGGTGGGTTTGCCGCAAAACTTTGTCTTGCCCTTACCACTACTCTCTTATCACCAACAGTCATATCGGTAGTTGGCGGAGATACAATCATTAAAGGTGAACTGGAGACACTGTTATCTAATTCTATTTGTCGTGAACCAGAGTAGGGTGAACCAAATTGAGTTACCAGTGCACCCGCAAAACTACTGCTAAAGAAAGCTGGGTCCTCAATTTTACCAAAGCATCCTAAGTCCTTACCGGTTGATAAGGCATCCCAATTCTCAAAATAGGGCGCTGAAATTGCAGAACAAGGAGTACAGAAGTCAAAAGGACCTGCCCAAGTACTGGTATCACCAGGACCACAAACTGCTCTTACTAAAAATTGGTAGCAAGACTGAGCACTTAAAGTGTCTACCAAAATGCCGCTACTAGCAGCAAAGGCCTTAACTCCCCCAATGGTAGTAGTCCCTTGGTAAAAACCACCCGGTCCAAACCAGTACTGAAACTGTCCGGCACTGCTTGTGCCGGTCCAGTTAAGAGTAGCTGTAGTATCGTATAAATTACTAGCGTTTAGACCAGATGGTTGAGGACAGCTTACTGCATCCAAGCTAATATCGTCAAATGTATAACCATCAGAGAAATTGATACTACTGGCGGAAAATCTTCCATTTTGACCAAAACGAATCTGAGTCAATGCGCCAACAGACTGACCAGCACCTGTAATAGGCGCTACAATATCCAGTTTCTGAACCGAATCATAAGTACCATTACCAGAGCTAATTAAATCCAGGTTTGCTATCTCAATCCAAGGGTCGCTTGGTGCTCCACGAACCCATACCCTATTATCTGGACTAGCCGCTTGACCGTGCCCCATGAAGTAGAAACCTAACTCAATACCGCCAGAGGTATTATAGTTGCTTAAATTAACCGTAAGCGTTAAAAAGTTAGACTCTAGGCCACTAGCCGAGGGCGAGTGATCGAGGGTGAGAGCCTGAGTACCATTCTTATAAAAAGCGGAACCGGCCTGTAATCTTAAACGAGACGCTGATTCATCTGAAGCATCAAAGCGCCAATCGTAAGTAACCGCGCATAAATTGGTAGTACCGTTAAAAGTTGGCCCTACACTAAAGCTTTCAAAGCCATCAAAGAAGGGTAAATTTGTAGGAGTAGGCGCAGCACATCCTGTCAAAACAGAATACGGTCCTATCCAAACGGAAAGATCATTACTACCGCAAGAATCTTGAATATAGAAATCGTAAAGGGTGTTATCTGTTAAGCCAGTTACCGTAGCAAATGTATCGGTTGCGGCAACAATTGTACCCGTTCCTAAATTAAACCCAGCGCTTCCATACTGTACGTTTGCGCCTGGAGTGCTGCCAGTGCTAGCCCAGTTTAAGAAAACATCTGCTCCTCCTACTGAAGTATTTACCGTAAATGGATCGATGGAAGGACAAGTAGGAATTACATCAAAAACAAAGTCATCTATATAAATAGATTGAAAAGTGTTTTGCGCTCCATGGCGGAAACCAATAGTTTGATCGGTACCGTTGTAGTTTGAGGCGGCATCCAGATTTATGGTAAAACGCTGATCAGTATTAGTAAGAGTAATTGTTTGAATTACGTTATAAGTTCCAGCTGAATCAGCGTTAGGAATAGAAATAATATCTAGAGTAGCGGGTGAGCCCGACGAGGTTTTAGCGTTAAACTCCACCATTTTATTTAAAGCAGGCATGCCATATAAGGGCTGGAAGTATACAATAACGTCTTCTGTTGAACCTGTGGCTGAGCTATTATTTAAAAATAGCTGCTGTGGTGCCGAAGTAGGACTGAAACCAGTGGTAATGTTTACCGTTGGAGTGCCGACTGACACATCTGTGAAAGCCCTTAAACAAGGGAAAGCCGTACCGTCAAAATTTTGGGTAAAACGCGCTACCCCAAATCCGCAATCCGTGGTAAAGTTTAGAATAGTAGAACGAGACAAACCATCGCCTCTTAAGCTACAATCGGAAGTGAGCACTAAATCGTAATTGGAATTAGGGCTAAAGCCTGATACCGTAATGGTATCACCAATGCTTGTGCCGGTAGTACCAGTACCTTGGGTAAAACCACCTGGGCCCCATTCCCAACTTAAGGAATCAGTGGTAGCGGTATAGGTAAATGTTACCGAAACGCTATCCAAAGCCAAAATAGTTAGGCCGCTAGGAGCTGGGCAAATAGGTAAAGTAGTAAAAGGCTGAGCCGCCGGAAAATAAACTGAATCCGTACCGCAGTATTCTGTAAAGTAAACATCATAATCCGTATCAGGAATAAGGCTACTTATATTTAAAGGAGGGTTATTAGCAGGATAAGTTCCCGTTACTACCGTACCGGAACCGGGAGCAAAACCGATTTGTCCGTACTCGATGCGATATCCAGAGTTACCTGTACCTGGCGTCCAGTTAATTTGTGCAGAATCAGTCGCTATACTATCGACACTAAAATTAGAGAAGAGGTTGGTACAGCCCCCACTAATACCTAAAGCATAGGTTACTGAACCTACGAATCTTCTTGGATTGAAAGTAGGGTTGGGCAAACCACCACCGTAGGAAACTGAATCTGCCGTGCTAACGGTAAAGGTACCATCGGTGTGAGTAACAACATCTGCCGAAGTACCCGTTTGATAGCGCGTATTACCAGCAATATGAATACCTACTGGGGTATTGGCGGGAATATTAATAACCGTTCCACCAAAAGGAATGGCTACTAGGGAAGTATTATTTGCGCCAGTAAGAGAGGCATTCACAATAATTTCTTGCCAGCCATTAGCAGTACTAATGGTGGGTGGGCCGTCAACGCCACCTATTCTTACCCAAACACTCGCACTGGTAGCTCCAGTAGAGAAAATATTAGATATACCTGTAATTTCAGTCGGAGTATTTGAACTTACTGCGAAAGTGATTCCACTTTGACCATTATTTGGTGTAAGCGGTGGACTCGTTGTAATTGTTCCTTGACCGAAGCTAAGTAGCGACACAAGAGAAAACAACAATAGTAATTTTTGTCTCATAGGAGATGATTTAGGGTTTATGAAATACAGAATCTTACCAAATTTAACTTTTTAAATCATTGGACAATAAAAAAGCCGCTCATTTCTGAGCGGCTTTTAGTATTAAGGACTAAATCTTACTTTATGCTAATCCTGCGATGAGCTTTTAAAGAACCTGATTTAATTTCTAACATATAGATTCCACGTGCTAAGCTTGATACATCAATATCATTGCTGTAATTGCCGCTTTGCATGCGATCATCCATGTAAATTACGCTTCTGCCTTGAGCATCACGTAAGGTAATTTGTACATCAGCACTGCCTACTTCACGGAAGCTAACATTAACGGTATACTGTGCTGGGTTAGGATAAACACTTAAGCTGTTTGCAAGCGGGTTATCTTCTAAACCAATATTTACGTTAATAGTTACGGTATCCGTGCTTGTCCCACAAGCATTAGTAGCGGTTAATACAATGTTGTAAACACCATTTCCTAGGAATACAATCGTATCCATAGAACTACTGCTAGTTACACCATTACCAAAGTCCCAATTATAAGTAGTTGCATTGGTAGAATTACCCGCATCTACATAAATGGTATACTGACCACCGATAATGGTATCTGTAACACCTGCAACAGCCGTTGGAACCGGTGCATTGGCAGTACTGGTAGTTAGCATTAGATAATTACTAGTATCACCGGTACAGGTATCTGCTACGTATACGTCATATGCCACACCAGGATTAAGACCGGTGATGGTATAAGGGGCAGTAACTACTGCCGTCATAGTACCAGAACCTTGAGCAAATCCAGAAACACCATATTCGATAACTGAACCACCTGAAGCAGAAACCCAATCAACTTCTAAGCTATCACAACCTACGTTAGACGTAGCCGTTAAGCCCGTTGGATCAGGACATGGGAAACCACAACTTGCAGTAAAGCTTATTAAAGTGTCGCCAGTATTAGGAGTAGGTGATGCCGTAGTAAATGAATCTACCGGCGCACCTTGGTTATCGTAAACGATTACTCCGATTTCACTCGCCCATGAACCCGCTGGATCTAAGATGATAGAAGTCGATAAACCATTACAAAGAAGTAATGAATCTTGTACCAAGTTTCCAGTGGTAAAGCCAGCACCGAGTTTAGCTACTTCTACTCCATTCTGTTGAACAGAAATCTCAGCACCGTTCCAACCATCACCAAAACTATCGGTAAGATCAAAATAGAACATACACTGGCTAGCAGGAGCACATAAGGTAGTTGCAATTTGGAAAGGTCCCGCCCATGTACTTGTATCACCTGGAGCACAGATCTCACGGATGTAAACATCGTAAGAACTAGCGGCGGTTAAACCAGTTATCTGAAAAGGGCTAGCAGTTGCATTTACTGAAGTACCAGTTCCTTGCGTGAATCCGGGTGCACCGTATTCAATATCAAAGTTGTTACCTGTGCCTGCATTCCATGCTACGGTTGCGGAAGTTAATCCTGCCAAAGTCTGATTAAAACCTGTAGGCCTTGGACAAGTAACACCTTCTTGGACGCTTACGTCATCGATAGAAATATCGCCGGTAAAGGAAGTACCTCTATGACCTTGGAAAACAATATTGTAAGAAGTTGCAGAAAGCGCTCCTAAAGGAACTGTTCTCATCAAGAATGGATCACTACCAGCAGTTTGCTGTTGCCCGTTGATACTATCAATTTGGGTTCTAACACCAGCGCCATCTTCAGCAAATACTAGTAGATAGTTGATAGTTGCACCGAACATATGATAGTAGTATTCCAACTCAGGGTTATTTAAGTTAGACACATCAATTAGAGGTGAAGTCAACTCTGCCGGACCGCCTGAACTAGATGTTTCTAGATACATATAAACACCACCTGCTACTGTAGGCGAAGTATTATCGAAAAACGGCCCTGTCGCAGTTGAATTCTCATTTCCACCTGAAGCATCTTCAGACTCCCATCTTACAGAACCAGTATTACTATGCGTCCAGCAATTTTCCCAACCTGCAGGAGTACCTGAAGCTTGTCCAATACTAATGCCAGTAAAATTGGTAAAGTAAGGTGCCATGTATCCCGAAAGAGGACATAGTGTAGCAAAACACTCAGGGCCTCTCCAGAAACTTGTGTCACCCGGAGTACAGATTTCTCTTACCCATACACAGTATCCCGTTCCTGGTGTTAAACTAGTAGGAGAAAGTGTGGTACTGGTTGCCATCATACGAGTATTATTTGGATCACCTAAGGGATTAATTCCGTACTCTACTTGGTAGTTAGAACCCGACCCTGAAGCATCTACCCAGTTGAAAGCTGCTGAGGTATCAGATATACTAGAAACCGCTAAAGAAGTAGGACGAATACAAGTAGGAATGCGCTCGTAGTGCAAGTCATCTATTAAGAGATAATCAAAAGTTGACTCTAAGTTATGTGCAAAGGCAAAACGATTATCCGTTCCATTATAACCATTCGCACTATTTAACTCTACAATATACTCTGTAAAAGTAGTGGTTGGTGTGATAGTGTCTATGGGATTAAAAGTTGCAGGATTGCTTGGATCGCTAATCGTTCCAACAATAAGCTTACTTGGAGCAAACGATGAAGTAACTCTGAAATGGAAGCGAACTCGTTTATCACCAACCGTTAGATCATTAGTCAGTGGTGAAATTAACATCAGTGGTGTACTAATATCATTCGAGTTATCTAACTCCACGTAGTTGGGTGATGATATCGGATTGTAAAAAGAACTACTTTGAATAGTTACACCCGTAAAAGTACTAGTGGCAAAAGCCGTACTCTCATAAGATGTGAAACAACCTAAATCTTTAGACTGAGATGTTAAAGCATCCCAATTCTCAAAGTAAGGAGCACTAATGGGACTACAAGGTGTACAGAATTGGAAAGGTCCTTCCCAAAGGCTAGTATCTCCTGGAGAACATGCATTGCGCACTAAGAATTCGTAACAAGTTTGCTCCGTTAAGGTATCAACCAATAAAGAATTGCTAGTGGTAAATAATTTCACACCAGTGGTGGTGGTAGTTCCTTGATAGAATCCAGCAGGACCGAACCATAACTGATAATTAGAAGCAACACCAACTGCGTTCCAATCTAATGTTCCCGCTGTATCGATAAGACTAGTTACACTTAAACCGCTTGGCTTAGGACAGGTAATCGCATCTAATACAACATCATCAATGGTATAACCATCACTAAAGCTAGTACTGAAAGATGAGCTAGAACCATATTGACCGAAACGAATCTGAGTATTAGCTCCAATAGTTTGACCTGCGGCTGTGATAGGCGCCAAAATATCGATGCCAGGAATTGAATCCCACTGCCCGTTTGAAGCAGGTAGATTATCAATATCTATTACTTCAATCCAAGGGTCACCAGCAGCACCTCTTACCCAAACACGGTTATCAGAGTTAGCTGGGTTACCGTGATCCATGATATTAAAGCTAAGCGTAATACCACCAGCAGTAGTATAATTACTTAGGTTAACCGTCATAGTCAAGAAGTTAGTAGTACCACCTGAAAAGAATGATGATTGATCCATGGTAAAAGCCTGTGCACCGTTATTGTAGTAAGCAGTACCCGCTTGTAAACGTGCACGACCATTGCCAGAAGGCTCAAAAGTCCAGTTATAAGAAGGGTTACAGAAATATGCGTTGCTACCACTAAAAGTTGGACCGCTAGTATATCCCTCAAAACCATCGCTTAAAGGAAGGTTGGCGGCTACACTAATCGCACAAGCAGTTTTAAATGCTGTTGGACCTACATAAGGACTAGTTCCATTTCCAAAGCAGCTATCTTGAACATAAAATTCATAGTCTGTCTCAGAAGTTAAACCGGTAATTAGAGCAGTATCTACTGCACCCGTAACTGAAATTGTACCTAGCGCATTTACTCCAGGAGTAAAGCCTAAAGGACCATATTCTACAAAGGTAGTATCACCATCTGAACCGCTACCCCAAAATACCTGAGCATCGGTGGCGGTAGTGTAAGAAACTCCTAAAGAGCTTACTAAAGGAGGATTACAGCTAGGAATCGCTTCGTATACGAAATCATCGATATAGTAAGTACGGAAAGAAGAACTAGAACCGTGTGCTAATACTAAGAACTCATCGGTGCCATTGTAACCATTAGCGGTAGTAACATCTACTACGTACTGCGTGTAAGTGGTGGTTAAATTAATGGTATCGAAGCCTACAAAAGTAGAATTACTACCGGGTGCAGTGATGCTACCGATAATTAGCTCATTGTTTGTGGTAGAACTAGTGGTTCTGGCTTGAAAACTAATTCTGTTGCCGCTAGTAGTCATATCAGAAAACTGCGGTGATATCAACCATAAAGTATCTACGTTAAAGTTATAAAAACGTACATAATTTGATGGTGATACGGCAGGATTAAATGAACTTGCCTGAGTTACTTGGGCTGCTGGAGCAGTAGTTGAAGAACCACCTATAATAAGATTATCCCAACAAATAGGTGCTTCACCTACTGAATCAGTATCAAAGTTATTGGTATAAGGTGCGGTAAATGGATTACAAAGCGTCACAAAGGTTAAAGGACCTACCCAACCGCTAAAGCCGTTAGCCGAATCTGAACAATCGTTACGTAAGTATAAATCATAAGCAGTATTACCGCTTAATCCCCCAATTCCAATATTGGTAGCACTTGTGCTATCAAAGCTAGAAGAAGCAGAACCTTGGGTGAAACCTGCTGGTCCCCAGTTGATGTCATAAGAGTTACCAGAACCAAACCAGCTAAAGAAAGCACTGTCAGCCGTTAAGCCCGTTAAACTTGGATTACCTGGGTTAGGACAAGTTTGGCAAGAGTTTACCTCTACCAAATCAATAGCAACATCACCAGTAAAACCACCACCGTGTACTACTAAGAAACGCAGGTGAATAGCGCTACCAACATAAGAGTCTAAATTAACCCCAACATTTTGAAAAGGATCTAATTCGTCCGACTGTAGTTGTCCCACATTGGTAAATACCGTGGTCCAAGGGCCAGTAGCGGAGTTACCCACTTGTACCTTTACCGTATCAACACCAGAGCCATAAGCGTGTAACCAAAATGATAGTTCCGCGCTGTTAAAAGAGGTACTTAAGTCAATACGAGGCGAAATAGCTTCGATATTTACCCCAGTTCCAGTTCCCGATGTTTCCGTGTAAAAATAAGTACTACCAGAATGAGCACCACTAGGTCCTGTGTTGCTAGAACCCGTACCACCAGTGTTGTAGTTCCAGTTTGAGGCACCTGTACCAACGTTACCCGTCCAGCTTCCTGGACTTTCAAAATCGTCGGCGAATAAAGGACCAGCACTACCTACTGTACAATTTAATCCTTGCGGACCAGAAATTGGGGTGGTAATACTAATTGGACCTACGGTATCGCTAATGCCATTTACCGAACCACAATTGGTCGCCAAGTAAATATCATAAGCTGTGCTTGAGTTTAGCGTATTAATAGTGTAGGTAGTAGCGGGAGATTGAACGGAGTCTAGAAACCAACCAGCACTACCCGGAGTAGTTCCAGCGGGACCGTAAAGAATCCACGCTGATGTGTAAGAACCAGCCTGTGCCCAACCTAAATCAATAGAGTTAGAGGTTAAATTCGAATCGGTAAAGGCGGTAGGAGCCGCACATAATTTTGTGGTAGTAAAGCCCTGAGGGGTAGGAAAACCTACTGTATCAGTACCTGTATTACAGTACTCTTCAATCCATACGTCATAAGCCGTGTTGGCGGTTAATCCCGTTAAGATAACCGGAGGTTGAGTAGTATTAGGATAGTTTCCTGTAACGGTCGTACCCGTTCCTGGCGTGAAACCAGCTGTACCATATTCAACTTTAAAAGAAGTATTGCTTGCTCCTGGCGTCCAATTTAACTTGGCTGCGCCCGCAGAAATACTATCAATGGTAAAGTTGGTAAAGGGCGTACAGTTTCCCGTAACAGCCAAAGCATAGGTTACTGATCCTAGAAATCTTCTAGGGTTAAAGGTTGGGCTTGGAGCAGCACCACCGTAAGCCACAGAATCGGCAACATTTACAGTAAAAGTGCCATCTGTGTAAACCACTTGATCTGC
>Ga0306912_1000146_pt1 | contig 41911 bp, 40 predicted proteins | sample AntRauFillE10628_FD_190443 | JGI IMG/M metagenome (GOLD analysis project Ga0306912, IMG submission 190443) | Saline lake microbial communities from Rauer Islands, Antarctica - Metagenome Filla E10 #628 (v2) (version 2) | ecosystem: Environmental > Aquatic > Non-marine Saline and Alkaline >...
TTTCATACCCCTGTTCCTTGAGGGTATCGTAACCTTAATTGTACTTTTTATAGTTTGGTGGATTTATTACCGGATTTGGGACCGCTTTCAGTGGTTTGCCTTCAACCTCGTTGGTATTTGGGTATTCATTGCCATTGGGGTGAATCAATTTAGCTCAAACATAATAGTCAGTGTGGCCGCATGGGCTTCCGCTGCTTTTCTATTGAGTCTATTTGCACCTCGCTTGATCAGGTAACACTAGTTACTTCTTCTTTTTTGCCGTGGAAGCCTTCTTCTTCGTCTTTCTTTCGGCAGATTTTTTGTTGCCCTTTGCAGAAGTGCTCGTTCCTTTCTTCTTGGCTTGTTTCGCTTTCTTAAGCATTTTTTTCTTTTCTGCCTCCTTTTTAGCCTTTTCCTTTTGCTTCTTTTTTTCTATTTTTTTGAGGCGCTTTTCTTCCTTTTTATTTAGCCTTTCCAACACTTCTTCGCTTTGCAATTCCTTCAAGGCATTTTTACCAATCCATCTCGCCGTTTCATTTTTCTTGCTCGCCAATTTTTTAGCTAATTCAACCGCATCTTTATTCAGGTGAATTGTGCGTTTCCCAATTTGGCGTAAAGCCCAATTGACTGCACGCTTCACATAGTTTCTCTCATCGGTAGAGTACTTTTCAATCGTGTCAAAGTACTGAAGAAAATGATCATCCTCTTTGCTTTTATGGTGAATACAGGTAGCAACGATCAAGACAAAACCTGCTCTTCTGACAAAGGGATCTTTTCTTTTAATCCAGGCTGGAATAAGCTCTTCCACATAGGGTACTTTTTGAAATAAATACCCGCATAATTGATCTACTTCATCCCAGGATTGTAATTCCGAAACCCATCGGTCTGCCTGAGATCGTTCCATTTTGTCGGGCTCTTCCACTAAGCCAGCTAATATCCTACCCTCGTGATGTCCTAACTCCCATAAATTGAGCGCCATCTCGTGATCCTTTCCGATATTCTTGGCTAATAGTTTCAATTTGGGCATTCTCACACCAATGGCTTGGTCTGTATTAACGCCCAATAGTTTCATTTGCTCTAAATAGGTAGGGTCAGCGGCGCGTTTTAACGCGGCATCTATTGTTTTTAAATCCATATGTTTTCAAAGAATATTTCAAAGAAAACGAAAAATACAAAAAATAGTTGGCATTTGCAACTGCAATATCTGAATTCGGGTCGCTCAATATTGACTATACTATAAGATTGGTATCAACTGTGAAGAGAAGAAAAAGAGAGCTATTTATGCCATATTTGTGAAAACATCCTGCACATCCTCATCTTCATCTAACTTGTCGAGTAGCTTTTCAATATCTTCCATCTGATCATCTGTAAAATCTACCGGACTTGTTGGAATGCGCTCTAGAGCAGATTTCTCCGGTTCAATCCCCTGTTTCTCCAACTCCTTTGACAATTCTCCAAATTGAGTGTAATCGGCATACAAATAAAGTATACCCTCATGCTTTTGTATTTCTTCCAGTCCGAAATCAATCAGCTCCAGTTCAAACATGTCCACGTCTGAGATATCTTCTTGTTTTATTTCAAATACAGCTTTTCGATCAAATAAGAACTCCAGAGATCCGTTTGGAACTATACTTCCCCCCGCCTTATTAAAGTAGGATTTAACATTTGCTACAGTTCGAGTCGAGTTGTCGGTAGCACATTCTACCATGATCAATATTCCATGAGGTCCTTTCCCTTCATACTTCACTTCCTCAAAAGCAGCAGCATCCTTACCTGAAGCCCTATCTATAGCTGCTTGTATATTATCTTTTGGCATGTTTTGTGTCTTTGCGTTTTGAATCGCAACACGCAAAGCCGGATTCATTTCGGGATCGATTCCTCCTTCTTTAGCCGCCACTGTAATAGCTCGAGCCAGCTTAGGAAAAATTCGTGACATTTTTGCCCATCTTTTTTCCTTAGCCGCTCTTCGATATTCAAATGCTCTTCCCATAAATTTTTCTGTGAATGTATAAATTTTTCCCCTTTTACCACTTATTAATCAATCACGACAATTTTTTGTCGACTAAGAGGTATTCCATCGGCCGTTTGTATTGTTAGCAAATACAATCCTGAATGTGTAGGTGCCTTGGACTGCAACAGTGACCGAGTTGGGTGATCAACTCTATCTTCTCGGATGACACCTCCTTTACTATCCGACCAAATCAGTTCTACTTTTTGGCTAATAGGCTCGTCAACTTGAATATTGACATACTCCCCGGTACGAATAGGGTTAGGGTAGACTTGAGTAGAAAGACCCAGAGGATTCGATGTAGATGTAAACATGACCATGAATTCAAACTCAGCCATGCAGTCATTTTCGTCAGTAACGGTCAACTGGTATGTCCCAGGATCTAAATTAGAAATACTATCCGTTGTCTCTCCATTTGACCATTCAAATGTGTAGGGTGGAAGGCCACCGGCCATTACCACTTTAATAAAGCCGCCATCATCGTCATCCACACCTTCATTTCGACGTTGAATCACGATTTCACTTAGTATAGAAAGGTCAAGAGTTAACACTTCATGGCATTCGTCGGGATCCGGGTTCTCAATAAAAATTTCGTATTGACCGGAACGATCAAATACCAAGCCATTTACCTCATAAGACTCTCCATCGCAGAGAACTACCTCTTCTTGTGATTCATCCGGTGGAAGAATATTAGCAGACTCTGAAGCCACTAGATTCACCACGCAATTATCATCAGATATTAGTTGAGCGGTTACATTGAAGGATTGATTTTGTTGAAAGTTTACAGAGTAACTGTCATCGGTAAAGTTGGAAAAATTTTCATCGATAAAAGAACCTGCCTGAAGCGTCCAGTTATAAGGGGGCTCACCAAAGAACTCAACATTTATCTCTCCTTCCTGTCCAACACAAACTTCATCAATAGGCAGTAATTGTATACCCGGAAGAGGAATCCCTGTCACTTGCATAGTATCCACGGCAGAACAATTGACCAGTTGATCAATCACTCTTACTGTGTATGTTGTCGTTCCCGGCTGAACCTCAATGGTAGGATTTGCCTCATTAGGCGTATTCCCAGTCCACACATATTGATAATTGGAACCAGTCCCTCCACCTGCGGTGGGATTGCCGCCTATCTGTATGAGTTCCCCTTCGCAAGCTGTAATATCTTGTCCTGCCTCAGCATCAACTTCCAGATAAACCTCATACGTTACGTCTACACTCTCACCCACACAGCCCAGAGTGTCTCGAGGAAAGAACGTAAAGGTGACAGACCCCTGGGGCACGCCCGGAATCAAAAACAACTGTTGACTAAATAACAACCCTCGCCCTCCATCGGGAGATACTAGCCCTTGACTTTGCTTAACTGTCCAAAACACCTCTTCTAAAGCCGGTCGATTACTAAAGTCAATCGTGGCACTTTCACCTGAGCATAAACGTCTTAAAGTGGGAGAAATATTAAAATTTGGGGGATCACAACAAAAGACTTTTGTGCTGAGTTGCAAGGGTTCATCAAGAGCACAACCTCTATACTGTCCTGCACCAATTTCACCATCTCCAAAGGTAATCACTCCTACATCTGCAGGAGCCATGGTGCCATTGGGACAATCTTCACTACTAAAGGCCGTAACTCTAAAAGATGCAGTCCACGTTTCCGTTGAATCATTATCACAACCCACTCCATCACCGATACTGTTATTGGGGTCATTAGGCGGCGCGTTATTACTCACAAAAAACCATCCAGCAGAAATTGGAGTGCCCTCTAAATACCCTTTATCGGGATTGTCATAATTATACCGTGCAGATCCCCGAGGATACCAATCCCAGGACCCGCTTGAAACAGGCCTGGGCTCTTCGATGATAGCGGGCGCACGATCTCCATCAAAGGAAGAAGGGTCCCAAGCCGGCCCAAAAGTTGGAACAATAGCGGACAGTCGATTACAATTGTCTTTATTCCACTCGAGTAATTCGTATTTAAATGTCACAGTTTCACCCGGTTGATAAGGCCCCTCAAGTGGAGAGCCGAAAGAAGTAGAAGTCGCATAAACTGTATCGCGGATACTACATTCTTGTGGGTCAGAAATCAACTCAGTGCAGAGCTCAAAGTCACCACGATCTTGAGAAACATCTGTAAATGCAAGAGTGTAAGTGGTGTTTTGATCTACTTGCATAAAGAATTCTAACTCTTTACTAGACCCCCGTTCACATCGAAAAGTATCCTGCATTACACATTCGGTGCCTCGAAAAACGGCAATCTTAGGAAAGCGCAAAGTATCACTCGTTACTTTTACCCGCAAGAACCCTGACTCATTATCGGTCGTTAATTGATACCAAACAGTTGGGGAAGGCATAAAATAGCAAGTGCCTGAGTATTCCATGGGCCCGAAACTTGCAAATTTATTACAACCGGGCACACAGAGTTCTCCATCATCAGTTGATAAATTGAGGATTTCTGGCGCCGTGCAAAGATCATTAACTGCACAACCACCGGAAGGTCCTCTCTCAGCAAAACACAGTTCAAACTCTTGTTCAAAACCTTCAGGATGACTGATCATAATAAAGTATTGGCGTCCAGGGGATAAATTCGGAAATTCCGCCACCCCGGTGGAGTCAAAACAAAACCCTAAAATTTCATCGAACGATCGAATGCAATTGTTTTCAGGATATGTTCCAATCATTATCGCTACATCAGAGGCAAATTCCAGGTTGCTGACTGTCACCTCTAATATATTTTTCCCACTACTCAGTCGGCCTTCATACCAAACAGAACGATTGTCAGCGAAAGGACAAAAAGGATTGTTAAAATCAAATGTAGCATCTACCGTAGTCCCCTCCAAACAGGCGCCATCAAAGTCTGCAGGCGCGGGGAAACACTTATAGTCATTTGGAGGATCGAGATTGATTTCAGGATTATTAATGCATAGGGTAAAAAAATTCTGATAATTAAAGGAAAATGTAACATTGATATAATATGTTTGTCCTACTTCCAGAGCATTTCCAATTGTAATTTCATTGGTATCACAAGCTATCTGGAATGCTGTGTTTGGAGAGCAGGTCGGCGGCTGCATATCGTATATTGCTACAAATGCATCGGGACCACCGCTGGGTGTAGTCACAGACATATCTACATCGGTGCCTTGAGCTGTGAATTTAAACCACACATTTCTGGCAAAGGCCGGAGCGCAACTTCCGTTGCGCAAATCAAACGTAGCATCAGCAAACGGATGCGTAGTACAATCATTGTCTAAGTCTGTTAACTCCAATGCACTTGCGCAAGTATTATTGCCGGGCTGAGCCCAAAGGTCGGCTCCTGCAAACAGTGCTAATATTGTATATAGTATGGTTTGTTTCATCATCAATTTGACTTTATTTCCCTCCAAGATACATGATTCATGATAGCTTGTAAATTCTAGATATGGTTTTTATACTAAAGATAAAAAAATTATTACTTTTGTCATCCTTCAATATAGGGATATTAGCTCAGTTGGTTTAGAGCACTAGCTCGACAAGCTAGGGGTCACTGGTTCGAGTCCAGTATGTCCCACTATTTCAAGGGGGATTAGCTCAGTTGGCTAGAGCGCTACGCTGGCAGCGTAGAGGTCATCGGTTCGAATCCGATATCCTCCACTGTTTCGGGGCGTAGCTCAGTCCGGTAGAGTACACGTCTGGGGGGCGTGGGGTCGCTGGTTCGAGTCCAGTCGCCCCGACACACGAGGTCGTTCCATTGTGAACGACCTTTTTTTATTCCTCAAAACTCTGTGAGATCTCTTCTGTTAATATATAAAGATTGTTGCGTTCTTTATGTTGAAAAACTCTCGGTATGGACAAAGAAGAAATGAAGGTGAAAATTCGCAAAAAAATAGAGAAAACGCGTAAGAAAGTTATCTCTTATGAAAATATGAGCGGTCCCGTGACGCCCGACGTTTCTATTGGACGGGTATCTCGAATGGATGCAATCAATAACAAAAGTATCGTCGAATCGGCACTCAGAGAAGCGCGAGGGCAATTGTCTTTGTTAGAGTACGCTTTAGTAAATATCGATAAAGAAGATTTTGGTCACTGCCAAAATTGTGGCCAAAAAATTCCATTGGGCCGCATTCTCATCCAACCAGAAAGTGTGTATTGTGTGCGATGCGCCCAATAATATTTCATTATCACACGATAGAGTAGGTTGAAAAGCAACAGACATAAATAACAATAGAGAAAATACGTTAATTATTTGGTTTTCATTTTCTTTTCCTTTATACTAATGGAACACAAAAATTATATTTCCATGGCAAAATGTTTTGCTTTGATCGGTTGGAGTTTACCGGTCATCGAATCAGTTCAAAAAAAAGGACTACCCTTTGTAGTCGTTTCATTTCCAGACTTTGAGAGTTATGCAAAAGAGAATGATATTCCCTTTGTAGGCTACGATTTAAAGACCTGGAGTGATCAGTCTAATGCATTACTATTATCAGAACTATTGGCTCCGTACGGCGCTGATGTCGCTGTTCCCCTTTTTGAGGAAACTGTAGAGTGGGCAGGAGCGCTCAACAGTATGTACAGAAATGACCCGCGAGTGCTGAATCGGGCCTATCTCTTTAGAGATAAAGCCATGATGAAGCGAAAAGCACTATTATACGGGCTGCGCGTAGGGTACTTCGAAGTCCTTTCCAATAAAGAAGATGCACATAGGTTTTTGGAACGCATGAATTCTACGAACCTACAATTACCAGGAGAAGAAGATTCATGGGCACATATGAAACCTTTCAGTGCTGCAGGAACAATTGGGCATCGATTCATCAAGTCACATGATGATATTGATAAAAAGGCAAAGGATAGTGATTTTCCTTGCATGATTGAAAGCCACTTAGAAGGACAAGAGTTTTCTTGCGAAGCTTATATACATAAAGGAGAAGTTGTTTTTCTGAATATAACAGAATACGTCAAGCTAGGTTATTCAAACTACATACCTGCAGGCCCAAAACTTCAATCTAAAAGAGATAAAATCCTTCAAGAAATCAACAAATTAGTCAAGGGATTTGGAATAGAATACGGTATGATTCATCCGGAATGGTTCCTTACTGAAGATGACGAACTATTTTTTGGAGAAGTTGCATGTCGAATACCCGGCGGACACATTTTAGAATTGGTTACTGATGCTTACGGTTTTGATGCCTTAGCTGCTTTCGTCCAAATTCACGACCCTTCTTTAAGCGAAGAAGAAGTTGAAGCTTTATTTCCTAAAGAATTTCCGAAGAACTATATCGGAAATGTGATGGTATTCCCACAAAGAGGAGAAATCACCAAGTTGGAAATCCCCGAAGAGTTGCAAGAAGACCCATATTTTAAAGATCACAATCTAGTTCCACCGATAGCTAATCAAAAAGTGAGTTCAAGAGAGGGCTATGGTAATCACTTTGGAACTGTCAACTTTAAAGGAGAAGATCCAGAGCGCATGAAAGAGTTGTTGGAGTACTATCAAGACTACAATTTTTATGTATAAATATTTCTTATTCATTCACACAAACAAACATAAACACCTTTGACAATAACCACTAATGTTCGAGAAATCGCACAAGAATTGCTACAAGATGTCAAATCAGCTAGCGATTTGACCCGCGAAGAGAAAACCTATCGTTTTCTCAGTCAAATTGAAAGACTTCTAAAAGAACCGACAGAGATAGAATACATCTATCAAATGATTCCCGAAATTACTGCATCCGGTCTGTTCAAGGGCACCCCCTGGGAAAAGCCCAAGGGGCTCATCCCAAGACTTGTAGGTGGCACCTTAAAGGCTGGTTCTCCCACTTCAAATTATGAGCTACTCAGCGAACTACGTCTGTTAGCCATATTTGAGGGAAGAATCACTGATGATGAATTAGGGCCTCCAGAAGCGGAAGATTTTATTGAAGAAGTCATAGTTCTCAATTTAGACCTAATTTTTGGCTCACTCAGCGAATCTGACCGGGTAGAATTTTCAAAAGGCGAACTCAAAAAAATAAAAAATGTCTTTGAGTTCATTATACAAAGAATAGAAATTGACGGTGTAAAGAAGGGAATTGCTGAGGAGTTGAAACTTATAACAGCTCAACGCCCCGTTTTCACTGAGCCAATTCGAAGCATAATAGCCCTGGTTCACGAATTTATCCAATTGGATCTCAGTCATGCGCCTGATCGAGAACTAGAGCAATTCAGTGATGCCATCTATGGCCCGACGGAAGAAAGTAGTCGGATGACGCTTGATGAGTTTGCAACTTTTTTAAAGGGAGCTTCCCGAGAAGAAAAGTTAAAGCAAGCGGAAGCTTTTGCTGAAAGCATGAAAAAGACTGGCTTGGTTTGCAGGGCTCATATTATTCTTCTGCGAAACTTAGCCCAGGAAAAAGATTTGGAATTCCTTCAAACTGCTTTAGATCTCAAAGATTTTGGAGCGATTGAGCTGGAACGACATCTAGACTTCGTATTGACAATAATCAATGATTATAGTAATGTTTTCTACGCTCAAGGAGTTTTGGGCTTATCAAATGTGCTAAAAAATGGGCTTTTCAGTGCTTCATCAGCACAACACGCCTTGCGCCATTTATTATCGATACGCCTCAACCCAAGAGTGCAAAGACATCTTGCAAATAGCCGAAATGAGAACGTCACAGAAAATGATGCACACTCCATTCTTATTGGAGGTACACTTTCACTATTAGGCAATCCACTGGGTGTGGGTCAGGGCATGAATCCCACTTGTCAATCAGCAAGAGGGTTGAGTTTGTGGAGTCAATTTTCACCTGAAAAACTGATAAACCTCATCATAACGGCTGCTGTAGAAAATAATTTACGTTTTCGTTTTGAGGGAGATGTCTTAGAATCAGATCAATTATTGAAAGGCTTAGCAACGACTTTCGACGATTCTTTAGATCCAGTCTCCGTTGTTTTGGTACCTCACCTTGACAAAGTATACAATGAAATGATGAAGCGGGCTTCCTATCGGGGAGAAGATCCGCATAAATGGGTAAACCCTGCCTTTTATGGACACTGGATTCCTAATGGCTTTATTTCAGCTTACAATTATCTAACGCAATCTATTCATCTTTACGAAAACTTTGTGCGCACCTTTTATGCTGCGTTTCATCCGAGTTTCAATGGAGGAAAACAGATTATCTATCCCGTCCCCACTGGACTATTCATAACGAATTCCAGGGGTGAAATGTTAGGTTTTCACGCTGTTTCCATTTTACGGGTCGACCCAGACCCTGATGGAGTGATGAGGGTTTATTTCTTAAACCCCAATAATGAAGGACGTCAAAATTGGGGGAATGGTGTTCTACCCACGGTGCATGGCCATGGGGAAAAACCAGGTGAGTCATCCTTACCTTTTGATCAATTTACCGCCCGAAGTTATGCCATACATTTTCAAACCACCGGAATTGAAGAGAGAAAACTAAAGGTTAAGCCAGAAATTGTAGAGCGCGTTACTCAATGGTCAAAAGAAAGTTGGGGGAAAAAATATATTTGGACTTAAAACAATAAAATGCACAGACACGTCTCCTTCATTGAATTGAGTAAATCTGCAGTCAAAACAAACTTTAATTTCATTCGAAAAAAAGTTGGACCCGATAGAAAGATTTCTGCGGTAGTGAAAGCGAATGCTTACGGGCATGGAATAGAAGCCTATATCCCCATTGCTGAAGAATGCGGCATTAATCACTTTGCCGTATCCTCTTGTTATGAAGCGGAAGAAGTGAAATCTGTTTGCAAACCGAACACAGATATTATGATCATGGGGATATTTTATCGCCATGATTTACCATGGATTCTAAAAAATGGCATTGAAATTTATGTTTTTAATTATGATCGCCTGGCCGTCATACTTGAATTTGTAAAAGAACACGGAGTGCCAGCCCGCATCCACATAGAAGTGGAAACCGGTACCAATAGAACGGGCTTGATGGCTGATGAAATTAAAAAGTCTATCGACTTTATTAAGAAGCATCCCGATAGCTTTGTCCTTAAAGGAGTTTGTTCTCACCTAGGTGGAGCGGAGTCTTTTTCCAACCGGTTTCGTCTGGATAGACAAATCGCTGAATTTGATAGAATCAAAAGTATTTTTCTCAAGGAAAAACTCGTTCCAGAGCATTTCCATTTAGCTTGCTCGGCTGCAGCGCTTGCCTATCCTGAAACTCTCCACGACATGGTGAGAATTGGCGTTACTCAATACGGTTACTGGCCCAGTCCTGAAATTTACTATCACCATTTGCAAACCACAGGAAAGCGAAAAGATAGCCCACTAAAAAGAGTCATTACCTGGAAGACGAATATCATGGAACTCAAGACCGTAAAAAAAGGTGAGTTCATAGGGTATGGAACAGCTTATCAAGCCTTCAAGGATATGAAAATCGCAGTGCTCCCCTTGGGCTATGGAAATGGATACAGCCGATCACTTTCCAATAAAGGTTTTGTATTGATTTCGGGTAGAAAAGCTCCTATTGTTGGCCTTGTAAACATGAACCTCTTTATGGTGGATGTCACACATCTGAAAGATATCAAAACCAATGATGAAGTCGTTTTGATCGGAAAGCAAAAGAATAATAAAATAACTGTGAGTTCTTTTTCAAATTCCTCTCAGCAAATCAATAATGAAATGCTAGCCAGACTTCCTGCAGCGATTCCACGAATTATATCCAAATAACGGTACTTTAACTATTCACTCGCCCGCAATGCTGTTAGAAGAATGCCTGGGATAATTTCCAGAAGTGGATCTGTTCTCCCTTGTTGTTGCTTATTTTTCGCGGAAGAGCAAAGTAGCTTTGCATACTACCACTCAAGACCCTCTGCGTCAATATTACGAGGAACATCCACTGCGCGTTTTGTCTTCTGTCTTTTCTCCTGACGATCCAAAATCAATTGAGCAATGCGCTGAGCCAGCCCCTCCCCTCCCTGCTGAATGACTCGAGCCACTTTATCTTCTGTCACATCCAGTCTATATAGGTAACTGAATAAAAGTTCGGGATCACGATCGAGTAAATCTGCCACTCGATCTGCCACCTGTTCTAAAAGTGGGATGTTATTTGACTCTTTTAAATCTTGAGGGAAAAGGTCTTTCACTAAGAGGTCTGTTTTGATGCAAATAATAAAATCTGATCTAAATATTCTCTATCGTTGGATAATCGAGGTACTTTGTTTTGTCCGCCGTATTTTCCCCTGGACTTCATCCAGGCATGGAAAGTTCCAGGACTCACCGCTGTGATCTTCAATTGAGTTAAAGCCAAATCGTAACTGCGCTTCGCCGCATAATCACTATTCAGCTCTTGTAAGTTTTTATCCAAGCGGCGACTGAACGCATTAAAATCGTCTGGAGGAGTATCAAACTCAACAATCCACTCGTGACCACCAGTATCTGACTGTTTCATGAATATTGGAGCCACACTATATTCCTCGGCAATGGCATTAAATTCCTCGCACGTTTTACTGAGCGCACGATCTGTATTCGCAACCATGACCTCTTCGCCAAAAACATTAATAAACTGTTGCGTCCGTCCTGTAATTTTAAATCGTGGAGGCAAAACACTATCAAATTGTATGGTGTCGCCAATTCTATAGCGCCACAATCCTGCATTTGAAGAGAGTATTATTGCGTAGTTCCGGTCTGTTTTTACTCCTTCTAAAGGAACCACTTCCCCACTTATCCTATCTTCAAACTCAAAAAACATTCCGTTATCGCTCAATAATAATAGAGATTTGATTTCCTGGTCATCTTGTAGGCCAATAAACCCTTCGGAGGCATTATAGACTTCTTGATATACAAAGTCATCACTGGGGAAGTATTCCTTAAACTGTGATAAATAAGGGCTGAACCCTACACCTCCATGCAAATAAGCCATGGCATTGGGCCATACATCCAACATGTGATCTTTTCCTGTAATCTCCAAAATTCGATCGAACAATACCATTGTCCAGGTGGGTACACCACCCATCATAACCAAATCTTCATCCTTGGTTATTGAAGCCATTCGTTCGATTTTCTCTTCCCAGTCACTCATCAAAGCTGTCTCAAAATCCGGAGTGTAGAAAGGACGACCGATAAAAGGCATATGATGTAACATTACTGCAGAAACGTCACCTAGACGGGTACTGGGATAGGGTTCAAACTTCTCAATGCTCCCTCCCATGATCAAGCTCTTCTTCGCAAAAGCCTGGGCTCCCGGTCGGTGATGATATAAAATTGACATGGAATCCCAACTACCCTGCAGATGACACTGCTTTAGGTTATGTGGAGGTACGGGAATATATTTCGATCGATGACTGGTCGTGCCGGAGGACTTGGAGTACCACTTGACATAACCCGGCCACAAAATATCTTTCTCCCCTCGCATCATTCGGTCGATATCACCCTGGATTTCTTCATAACTCACTATAGGTAATTGGCGGGCAAAATCTTTATAATTTTTTATACTCTTAAATCCGTGTCTCCGTCCATACTCAGTGTTTTTAGCAATCTGTAGCAATTTTTGTAACCACTGAGCCTGAGATTTGTACGGACGCTCCCGCATTCTCTGGATCCTCCGAAAACGGAATTCCAAATATTTTTTGATAACGGTATTGACTAATTGCTTCACCGATGCTTATTTGATACTTAAAAGTATATAGAATTTATATAATTCCCAATTAATTTGGACTCACACAAGAGTTTTCCACCCCATTTCTCTCGTTTTATCGCTCTTTCAACTGCAATCCACATCGCGATGGGGGCATCGGATGTCATTCGCTAATGAATATCCGTTGACTCCCCAGCTAGACAACGCTTGATAAGAATGCCAGGCCATAGAACCTTCATTCATCCAACGCTCATCAACCCATAATTTCCGAAGCCTCCCTATCAGCAATTGCGTTCCATTTTCTGGAATCGGTAGTTTCCGAATATATTGTATCCACATTTGAACGGGAGATGCGAAAACAAAGGGGGCTTCAACCCCTACTTTACTCTCTTTCTCTATTCCCAAAACTTCAAATTCACTTCTATCTGGTGGAAAATGCTCTGCTGTTGCATGCGCCTGATTCATCATCTGTGGAGGAATAGCGTTACAAGTCCAATACTTCCCATCTATGATATTGGCATAGGTGTCGCGCACTCTATCCAAGGGACGAATCAAAAGAGAATATAGTGGTGGGTTTGTACCGAGTTGACTCAAAGTGTTGAAAATTGCCAAATTATCAACGCCGTCTTTACTTTTAGTCCCCACCAAAACAACTGGCTTTGGACCCAACATCGAATTCAATAAAGGAATTATCTTAATCTCAGCCGCAGCCAAGGTTGGCTCTCCCCTCTCATTCCATGATATATCCAATCTACTATGCACTATTGCGCACTGGGCGGTTGGGTGGGACGGACTTCAATTTTACTTGGTAGAGTGCGTTGATCCATTTCCAATAATTGAACAACCATTAGCCCAACGTCCTCAGGCTGTATCTTCCAGCCATCTTTTTCGTTCGGGACGTGACCATTAAAATAGGTAGCGACCGAACCGGGCATAATGGTAGTCGTCTTGATCCCATATTTTCTCAAATCCAACATCACCGCTTGCGTAAATCCTACCACTCCAAACTTACTCGCATTGTAGGCCGCACCATTCGCAAAAAAGTTTGTGCCGGCCAGTGAAGCTAGAGTCATAAAATATCCTTTGGAATTTTTCAGCGGTTCTACTGCTGCTTTAATGGTGTGAAACACCCCTTTGAGATTCGTGTCAATCACCTGATTCCAGTCCTCAGCTTTCATCTCATCAATCGGAGCAAAGTGTCCAACACCGGCATTCGCTAAAACAATATCAACTTGCCCCCATCGATCTACAATTTGCTGGATCGCCTGTGTTTCATCCTGAGCTCGTGTAACATCAGATACAATACCCAGGGCCTCTGTGTCGTATTTTTTATTTAATTCCTTCTCCACTTGCTTTACCGTGTCTTTGGTTCGACCACTAAAGGCGACATGAACCCCACGCTCGAGAAGCGCCTCAGCTACACCTAAACCAATTCCTTTTGTTCCGCCAGTTATATATGCTACTTTTCCTTTCATCATTGTTTTAATAATCTAAAATTTTCAGAGCGATAAAGTTCACCGGATGTCAACTTTTATCCTAGCCAATGAGAAATACTGCAGGTACTTTGTGCAAATTGGGCCGTTGCTCCTTTTTCCAATCCCTCACGGCTAAGGTAAGTAAATAATGATCCGACTGCGTGAGATTGGCCGCGATAGTAAAAGGAGTTTGAGGAGGTAATGCGCTCAGGGCGCTTTCAATCATCGCTTCGTTTCGATAGGGTGTTTCCATAAAAATTTGAGTCACCTTTTCTCTCTTCGCTCTAGACGCCAACTGCTTGAGGGCCTGCTGGCGCTCCGACTTCTGTGGCGGCAGGTAACCGTGAAACTGAAATTGCTGTCCACTTAGGCCAGAGCCTACTAACGCTAAAAGAATGGCCGATGCCCCCGGAACCGGCTCCACGGGAATCCTTCGGGCATGCGCAGCAGCCACCAATCGGCGCCCCGGATCAGCTACGCCAGGCAGTCCGGCTTCCGACAGATAACCAATATCCTTCCCTTGTTCCAGTCGCTCCATCCATGGTTTGATCAATTGATCCTTAGAACGCTTATTAAACTCTTCAAAAATGAGCGGATGTACATCTCGCATTTGAGTAATCAACCGACGGGCAGTACGGGGATACTCTGCTACAAAAAAATCTAAGGTCTGCATCAAGTGCAATGCGCGCTCGGACAAGCTACCCTCCCACTCTTCACCCAAAGGCATGGGAATCATATATAAAGTTCCTTTTCTTTTCACAGCTGCAAAATATAAAAAGTCTCAATACTTAGTAAATTTGTGTTGTATTATGACGTATCGCATCCAACTCGATCACTTCGAAGGACCCTTCGACCTCTTGCTGTTTTTCATTCAGCGGGATGAATTGGATATTTACGACATCCCCATCGCCAGAATTACAGAGGATTTTCTCACTTATATGCGTCACATGGAGGCGCTCAACATCGATTTAGCCAGTGAATTTATTTGGGTGGCAGCCAGCCTCATGCGAATCAAAGCAAAAATGCTTTTGCCTCGCCGCGATACAAATGAAGAAGGCGAAGAAATTGACCCCCGGGAAGAACTCGTGCAGCGCCTGCTCGAGTACAAAAAATATAAATCTGTAATAGCAGATTTTCGAGAAAAGGAAAAAGCCCGCGCCCAACAAGTCGCCAGGGGCAATTCGCTTCCGGAATTAGAATCTCTTGCTGAATCAGCTCTGGAAGACGCCGAACTGGAATCTCTCACCCTATATCGGCTCATGAAAGCTTTTGACCGACTCATGCAAGAGTGGAAGCATAAAAAAATACGCAGTGTGCATACCGTCCTGCGCTATCAGTACACAATAAAAGACCAAAGCCAGCGCATACGTCAACTTCTTCGCAGGCATTCCAGAGCCAATTTCGAAACCCTCTTTGAGGTCTGTGAAAATAGAATGCACGCCATCGTTGGCTTTCTCGCACTCCTCGAACTCGCCAATAGCCACAGGATACAGATCCTTCCCGGCGAAGGCTACAATAGTTTTGAAGTGCTATGGGTCGGTGGTGAAGAAGAAGAGTAAATCAATCGACACAACTCCCCGTCAAGCCCTGAACGAGCAAACCGTTTTTTAAGCGGGGTTCAAACCAGGTGCTTTTAGGAGGTAGTGTTTTCCTGGCATCAGACACTGCTATAAACTCTTCAGTGGATACCGGAGGTAAACAAAAACCCACTCGATCTTCAGACTTCCGAGCCTTTTTCATCACCCCTTCGAGGCCTTTGGGGCCCTGAACATAGGACACCCGATCATCATTGCGCACGTCCTCTATTCCAACAATTCCCCCCAACACGTAACGGTCAAAAAGAGCAGCATCTAATAGTACCGGCTCCTCGTCGTTTATTGCTATGTATTCTTTCTTCCACCTTAACTCATACCACTCATCTTCTAAAAACATATGAATGTGAAACTTCTCTTTCGGTTTGGCTGGGCCCTCCAGGGGTTTGATATGAAAATAATGACTCAAATGAACCACCAGTTGAGCCGCACTCATGGCGTCTAAAGCATCTACCACGCGATTATAGTCGTTAATTTCCAGATGCTCAAATGCAAAAATGCCCGCATGTAACCATCGCAAATCAAAGCCTGCCTGCTCCTCTGCCTGCATGCGATACAAATTAGCCGTTGTAGAAGTCCTGTGATGCCCATCGGCAATATACAGCGCCTCCACCGACTCAAATAGCTCTTGAATGCGTTTCAATTGAGCCGCGTCCGACACCCTGTATATTTTGTGCTTCACCGCCCCGTCATCCAGCGTAAAAGAATAAAATTTTGATGTATTCTTTCTCAACTCCTTCAACAAATCTTCAATTTCATCGCGTCCCGGATAGCTGAGCATCACCGGTTTAATCATAGCTTCTCGCTCCATAATGAGGTCGGTCGTCTTCTGCTCCTTGGCAGCCAGCGTATTCTCGTGCACTTTTATTTTCCCCTGGATATAATCCTCTATATCAATCGTCACCAGCAGTCCCAGGTGCCGCTGCCCTTCCCGCTTAATCTCATAAACATAAAAGGCTTCCTGTTCCGTTTTCCGAAAAAAGCCATTTTTCACGTACTTCGTAAAGTCGTATTTCACATTATTAAAAAAAGAGTCGGGAGAGCTGATCAGCTTCTCATTGGGGATAATCGCAGCAAAAGGACGAATTTTCATACGCGCATGTTTAGTCCCCGAAAATAAGTCCATCTGAGCAATTTTCCAAACATAAGTTTTCCTCGACTTCACTCCTTACACTTTCCTCAGATCAAATTTACTTAGGAGGTTTTTTGGGCGCCTCTCGCAGCCCCCACACTCTCAAAAGCATTCGCGGGGGGCTGCGAGGCACTATGTTCCGGGGCTCGTTCGGATCCCCGGCCTCCGTCCGCGAGATCGCTAAGGGCGATTCTCGGGACGTCGGCCGCCTCACTCGGTCCGGCCCCAGTTCGTGGGCCTGGACTGGCCGCCCCGGGCGGCCACCCACTACACAGCGTTGGCGCGGGAAAATCTAGGGTAAAGGCCCCGCAGTGAGCGCAGTCGAACTGATAAAGTAATCCAAGGTTAAAGTTAAGGCTGTGAAGTAAATAAAATGAAAAAGTCATTTCTTTGCGTCCTTCACGACTCCACGGTGAAAAATAGTCAAAAGTCCGAGGGCAAAGGCCAAGGTTAAAGTTAAGGCTGTGAAGTAAAAAAAATGAAAAAGTCATTTCTTTGCGTCCTTCGCGACTCCGCGGTGAAAAAAGTCAAAAGCCCGAGGGCTAAGGCCAAGGTTAAAATTAAGACTGTGAAGTAAAAAAAATGAAAAAGTCATTTCTTTGCGTCCTTCGCGACTTCGCGGTGAATAAAAGTCAAAAGTCCGAGGGCTAAGGCCAAAAGTCAGCGCCAATAGTCATTCTTCCTGACGTTTCCAATTTGCGAGCAGAGTCACTAAATAATACTAAACAATTTCTATCAGCGCACAACAGCAGGGCGTCATCAAAATGTGTGGCTTCGTGTGAAATAAGTTCAAGAATAACGGAAGAAGCTACTGACTACGCTCCTTCGGTCAAAAATCGCAAGCGTGAGGCGCCTGGAGGGCATGGGTACCGCCGCCGGCGGTACGGAGCGAATAGCGAACCCCGGAAGGTGCCGACCCTCTGCAACTCGTTGTAGAGGGTCACGCCCAAATCCAAAAAAAAATTACTTTAACATCTGAAAGAAAGGGCTCTCGAACCAATTATCCTCTGACTGAGCTATGTTGTCGAGAACGATATCCGTCTTGTGAGTGATATCTCTCAATTGTCGGATCATGGTGCTGAATTCACGAGCTTCTTCGCTCTCTTCTTCCACATCACTAAAGGTTTGAAGAGTATCCAAAAGCGGCTTGAGTTCCTTTTGTTTGCGGTGGATGAGAATCTGCCGGAAAATGGTCCACATATCTTTCTCTGCGTAATAGTGATCTTTTCGCTCGCCGGGCAAATACTTTTTATGGACTAAGCCCCAATCCATGAGGGCTCGCAAATTAGTATTGACGCTACCCCTGGAGAGCTGCAAGTCATCCATTAACACATCCGCGCAGGACGCTTTGGGGCTAATGAGTAAACTGGCATGCACCAAGGACATAGAGCGCGATATGCCCCATTGAGAGGCCATGGCACTCCATGACTCTAAAAACTTATCTTTACTTGCTGCAAAATCCATAAAACAAACGCGTTTTCAACAGTATAATGGAAGGAGGGGCAAATAGTTTAGGCCTACCTATACTTTGACAAAGGGCGGTTTAACGATTTCGGCTTGAAGTTGCTTTTTACCGAGATCGATTTGGATTTTCTGCCCGATGGCCGATTGTTCCTTTTCGACATAGCCCATTCCAATGGGAGTGCCTAAACTTGGAGAAAGTGTCCCAGAAGTAACGCGACCGATGGGTTCCCCATGCGCGTCGAGAATGGTATAGTCCTTTCGAGGCACCCTGCGGCCCTCCACTTTGAAGCCTACGAGTTTTTGCTTCAATCCTTCTTCTTTCTGCTTTTCAATAATAGATCTACCCACGAAAGCTCCTTTGGACTTGAGTTTTGTAATCCAGCCCAATCCTGCAGAAAGCGGGGAAGTAGAATCGTCGATGTCGTTGCCATATAAGCAGTAGCCCATTTCGAGACGAAGGGTATCACGAGCGCCCAGGCCGCAGGGAAGGATATCGTGTGGTGCGCCGGCTTCCATAATAGCTTTCCACACTTTCTCAGCCTGATCCGCCGGCAAATACAATTCGAATCCTCCGGATCCCGTATAACCTGTAGCGGAAATAATTACATTGGGTACGCCCGCCACGGTCCCTTGAGAAAAGTGATAGAAGGGAATATCAGCCACCTCAACTTCCGTCAGCGCGGATAGCACTTCTTTGGCTTTAGGTCCCTGTAGGGCCAAAAGGGCAGTTTGATCAGAAGTGTTGGTGGACTTAGCGTTTCGATCGTGCTTATGACTGTGCATCCAGTTCCAGTCCTTCTCAATATTTGCCGCATTGACCACAGCCATAAATTGTTCTTCTTCATGAACATCCTCCAGGCGATAGATCAAAAGGTCATCGACAATACCACCGGAACTATTGGGCAGGCAGGTGTATTGCGCCTGGCCTACCTTCAGCCGACTCACATTATTTGTCGTCACGTGGTTGAGCCATTCTGTTGCCTCGGGTCCTTGGAAAAGAAAGTTACCCATGTGAGAAACGTCAAATAATCCCACCCGTTCTCTAACTGCCCGGTGTTCTTCCTGAATCGAAGAATACACGATGGGCATTTCATAGCCGGCGAAGTCCGCCATTTTAGCATCAGAGGCGAGATGAGTTGTATGGAGTGAAGTCTTTTTCGTCATAAGTTGAGGTTTTTGATTTGAACGGATTTGATCAAATCGCCGGGTTCCATAGACCATAATATTTCCTGGCCCGAAATCACTTCTCCCCATATGGTGTATCGGCCATCGAGATGTGGTGTAGCGCGATGGGTAATAAACCACTGGCTTGATTCGGTCTGAGGTCCGGCGCTAGCCATTCCACAAATACCGGCATGGCTAAAATGCACCGGGCCTACTTCTGTCGGCAGGAGAAAGTCTACTCCACCGTATCCATCTCCAATAGGACATCCCCCTTGAGAGACAAAATGAGGGACGACTCGATGAACGGTCTTGCCATCGTAATAGCCTTCCTCCGCTTCTTGTAATAAGCGACTAACCGTATGGGGAGCTCGTTGCGGAAATAAACGAAGTCGAATCTCTCCGCCTTCCACTGCAATAATCCATTCTGTGCTGTCCGTCATCCGTTGAAGATAATCTGTGATTATTGGCGAGCGATACTCTGATAGATTTGGCCACTGATAATTCAGAGACAAACTATCCATTAAAGTGGCGAGTTTTTGACCTGCTTCCAACTGTTGTGGCCATTGGATCGCTTCATAGGCGGACTGGATGAAAGAGCCCGAGTCGGACCATGTCTTCGGCAAATTGTTTTTGAGCTGTATTGCGATATCTGCACTAATGGTCATCGCACCGCTTTCGCCGGACTGAATGCCTTTTTGCGCTAGGGATAGCAATTGATTCCTTTTTGAACCTTTCGGTTGCGGCGCTGAGGGGTGAAAATAATGCTTTTGTATCTCTGTGAATATTTGCGTGCGAAGCAGTGGATCATCAGAATTTATCGCTTCCTCCATCAAGAAGGCATCATTCCTATTGTCCTGCAATATCATTTCAATAAGCACTTTACGCGTGTCGAAGGAAAGAGGTTGGTCTAAATATCTTCTGAGTTCCTTACTAATATTGGACTTGGAGAGTTGGTAATAAAAAGGAAGATGTCTTAGCGCTGCTCCGTAAAGGACAAATTGACTCTTCAGAGGAAGTCCTTCTTTACTTGCCCATTGTGAGTACTCAATTGCATCGTGATCCCTACCATGTTCTAAAAAGTAACGTGCGCCCAGTTCACTGATTCTGGGAACATCGCTGTCCATGGCTTCTTTAAAGTATCGGCTATGGCCGGGGTGTGGGTTATCCAATAGAGCCTGGCCGCACAGTTCCCGAAGCAATAGGTCCCGATTATTATCTTGAAACAGTTCGACGAGTGCTTCGCGAGCTTTTGCAGAAGTGCATTTGGGAAGAACTGTTGCCAATTGGCGAGCCAATTGTATACTCTCCGTCTTTTGAAAAGCTCGAATCAAGCCAAATTGCAGACTATCGATGGGCTCATCGTGAAATCGATACAAGTAATCGACAGCGATAAATCGCGTACTCAACGGATAGAGTGCGTTAGCGGCTACATCGATCATAAAATACCGACTTTCAGGCAGCTCATGTCCATTCAAAGCCAATTGATACAGGCCTCTGAGTCGGCCCAGGTTCAATAGCGAATCCTGGGGTCTATAAGTACTAATATTGATCAATTCAAGCGCCTCTTTTGGCGTGCCGGTTTTTCCCACGGCTTCCAAAACCGTCGCATTAAATCGTTGATTTTTTTGCAGGGAATCCATATTATCAAAGGCAGCTTTCAGTGGTTTCAAGAAGGACTCATCCCTCGTTTGTCCAAGAACAAAAGCAGCCAATGAACGAATTTCAGAAACCGGAGATTTTAAGAAGACTGGAATCAAGGCATCATTGATTGGGGCATCGACCGAGGTGAGGGCATGAAGTGCTCCATATTGATAATTGATGTTTTCAGATTGAAGGTGATGATAAATAAAAGCACTATCCTTCTGCGCTCCGGCCTCCAGAATGTGGATATAGGTGGAGTCTGAAAAATCGATCGACAGTTCGAGAACTTTATTATTCTTCTCTTCCGGGATACAGCTCATTACAAAAAGTAAGATCATTACACCCCATGCAACTTGAAAGAAGTAAAAAAATGATCTGTTTCGGCTGTAATACTTCATTTGTGCTGCTGTGTTTTACTGTCCAAATATATCAATAGATCGTTTCTTCCCCTCCTCTTTGCCATCATTTCTTCCGTATTTATCGCAATTCGTTTCAATACTCATGTCCTCGGGCTCAACAAAGGAATGCCCCGAGTCGTAATTGAGCAACTGATCTTCGTTTTGCTCCAATCTTCGGATAAAGTCGGTAAATACCGGACGAGCCATCGTAGAGCCTTGCCCCAAGCCAATACTTCGAAAGCGAATCCACCGATCCTCTCCACCGACCCAGGTGCCCACGACTAAGTCAGGCGTGATACCCATAAACCAGGCATCTGTTTGATTCTGTGTTGTACCTGTTTTACCACCGACATCTGATTTGAGATTGCCCTTATACTTGGCAACGGCTCCAGCATTTCGGAGCAGTTCAACCATTACATAATTCACATCGGGATTGATTGCCGCATTGCTCTTTGGCACATTACTGTAAATAACTTTCCCATTTCGGTCTTCAATGCGGGTAACGAAATGCGGCATATTGTAGGTACCTTCATTGGCAAAGGTACCATAGGCCCCAGTCATTTCCATGACGGTAAGATCTGCGGAGCCCAAGCCGATAGAGGGTTGGCGGGGAATTTTCTTCCTTCCATTTGGCAAGGTTGCCGCACTATCAATTCCCATATTATTTATCATACCCAAAATGGGTGTTACATCTCCCAGTTGTTTTAAAAGGTAGACCGTCGCCGTATTTTTTGATTGCCTTAGCGCTTCATACAAGGTCATGGAAGTTCTGGTGTACTCGTCTGTAGCATTCTTCGGCGACCAGGTTTTAAGCAGGTTAAAATTGCCTTCGTCCGGTTGTATGGAATAGCGGACATCTGTCACGGGAAAGCAGGGAGAAAAGCCTTGGTAAGCGATGGCCGTAGCATAGACAAAAGGCTTAAAAGTGGAGCCCACCTGACGCTCTGAAAGCACGTGATCATACTTAAAATATCTTTGATTGGCGCCTCCCACCCAAGCTCGGATCGCCCCGGAGCTCGGGTCCATGGCTGTCGTTCCAACTTGTAGAATCATCCGGTGGTACTTCAGAGAGTCTAGTGGAGACATAATGGTATCCTTTTCGCCGGCCTCATTATATGCAAATACTTTCATCTCCCGCTTTTCATTGAATTGCCGGTCCATTTCTTCTACAAATTCCAACCACTGTCGTTTTAACTCCGGCCATCGTTCACTTTTCATCAGCGCCAGATAAGCGTCGTATTTTGATTCAGAAACTAAATTGTTCGCCAATAATCGATCGAGATAATTGGGATCATCTTCAGCCTTAATTAATCGTTCAAAATCGTAATCTCTCAATTCAATGCCCAATTCGTCTTTTAGATCCAAGGCAACGGCTGTAAATCGATTAGCGAACAAGCTTTTATACCTATTCGTTCCTCTTTTGAGTCTCTCTAAAGCAGAAAGTTTCACATCCTTTGGAATATTATCATAGCGATAAGTCCAAATGTCCTTGCCTTTCCAATGATCAAAAAACTTTTTCTGCAATTTAGGCATATGACTATCTACCGAAGCCTGTAAATTTTTTTGAATCTCGAGGTCCAGCGTGGTATAAACCTTTAATCCGTCGCTATAAATATTGTACAACTGACCATTTGAATTTTTCAACTCCCTTCTGCGTATTAAGTCCTTGAGCCATTCCGCCAGGGAGGCTCGAAAATACGTAGCATTTCCCGTGATGTGGGAAGACCTCTCAAATTGACTCACATCTAATTTCAACTGAGTCAGTGAGTCTTTGGTCTCATGAGAAATGTGCTTATTCCTGGCCATTTGCGCCAGCACGACATTGCGCCGACGGGTACAATTTTCGGGAAATTTCACGGGATTGTATAGCACGGAGTTTTTTAGCATCCCCACCAGGGCTGCCGCTTCCTCAATCTTCAAGTCGGCTTGTTGTTTGCCAAAGTAAGTCCTCGCAGCAGCATCTACTCCGTAGGCGCCATAGATAAAGTCATATTCATTAATGTACATCGCGAGAATTTCCTCTTTGGTATATCGGCGCTCCAGCTTGACCGCGGTGTACCACTCCTTGAGTTTGTAGTTGATGAGGCGAATTACTTTGGAAACTTGATTTAGCCCGGTAAAATCGCGTTGGGAATACAGCTGCTTGGCCAATTGTTGGGTGATGGTACTTCCTCCTCCCGAGCTTCCCTTGCCCATGAGTACTGTTTTGAATAAAACGCGAAGAAGAGAACGGGAATCAATACCGGAATGCTCAAAATATCGGACATCCTCCGTGGAAATAAGTGCCTGCACTAAATAGGGATTGAGACTATCGTAAGGGACCGCCACCCTATTTTGGACATAGTATCTACCCAAATCTTCACCAAATTGATCATAGACTTCTGTCGCATAATCAATATCAGGGTTCTCTAACTCGGCAAAACCCGGCAAATCTGAGAAACTATAAAGGTAGAGGAACAGAGCAGTGAGCAATACGATAGCTCCATAAACGACCCAAAGGTTCCGCAGCCATTTTTGAAACCGCTCTTGACGAGTCGGTCCTGGGCTGGAAGACTTATTTTTTCGTTGAGCCATATTAGATATTTATAATGTCATTGACGATGAAAGCTCGAGCAAAGTTACGAGTTTTCCATCGCATTGAAATAAGAACGCAATCCTTGTTCTATACTTGTATGTTTTGGGTAGTGATTTTCTACGACTCTTCCCCAATTACATACAAGAGAGCAATTGATGCGATCGTCCATATTTTTCTTATCTCCACCCATGAGTTTTATGATATCGTTCAGTTGGTGGGGATATAACTTAGGAAGGCTGAAGAAATCATGAATATATTGCTGAATCGCAATAGCTACCTCTGGAGCTAAAAGGTCTTCATTTCGGGCAATTTCAAGCTCAATCCATAAGCCAGCTGCCACAGCCAAACCATGAGGAATGGCTGATCCATTGATGAGGGAGATTGATTCGATAGCATGACCCACGGTGTGACCTGCATTTAACTTTCGGCGTTCTTTTACATCATAGGGATCTGCTTGAACCGCTTTTACTTTAACTTGAATAATTTTTGCTAAAAGCGTTTCCGAAATAGATCTACTCGACGCGGGAGTTGTATAATGCATGACCGCTCTAGATAACTCTTGACCGCCGATTATCGCCTGTTTGAGTATTTCGGCCCAACCATTGACCCATTCTTCATCCGGCAAGCTTTTCAATAAGGCGTGATCTAAAATGATCTGATGAGCGGGATAAAAACTTCCGATTCGGTTTTTCCATTGACCCAGATTCACTCCGGTTTTCCCTCCTATAGCTGCATCCACTTGTGCAAGCAGGGTCGTAGGCACAGAGATCATAGGTAAGCCCCTCATATAAGTTGAAGCTACAAAACCCGCGATGTCAGTCGTAATTCCTCCTCCTACAGCAATCAGCTGATGATGTCGCTGCACATTATAATCGGTAAGTGCTTTCCAAATTTGTGTCGAAAGCTCCACATTTTTTCGATTTTCTTCGGCTTTAATGATAAGAAAGGGCGAATTGTGCCAATCGCTGACGCCATGCAAGCGGTCAACGGTTTCATCAATTACCCAAAATGAAGAGAAATGGGCGTTTTCATGAAGCTCTCTCAGATAGCTGCGAGCCGGGAGAAAAAGGAGGTCTTGTTGAAACAGTTTATTCTTCGTCATACCAGATGGACTCAACACTCCAGGCTTCTGCCCGTTGGAGAAAAAGTGGTTTTACTTTCGCCCAGGTCGAGGAGAAAAGTTCGCTATTTCTATACTTTTCTAAATCCTCAGCTCTCTCCCACCGGCTATAAGTAAAAAAGATATTTGTATTCTTTTGATCGCGCAGCAGACGTAAAGATTTACAGCCCGGGAAAGATTTTATTTTTGAAGCAGAAGCATGAAAATGCGTCAAAAAGGAATCTTCCTGCCCCACTTTAAATGTCATTTTTACAATGCGTAGCATATCAATAAAATTCTATTTGAACAGTATCATTCAGCCTGAGGTCCAATAGCTCCGTAGCGCGCCCCAGATGTATTGCAATTTCCAAAAATCCTATGGAGTTGAATCGACACAAGGTATCCCCGACACTCTCTTCCGCATAATGCTGACTCATGTACGTGATGGGATCGAAGCGCTTAAAATAAAGAGCAAACTGTCTTCCCTTCCGAACTTCTTCGTAAAGCTGTAAGCTTATATTTGTAATCACATTCCCGTATTCATCAATATAAATAACGGTACCGCGTATCGTCTTTTCTCTCACCACTGGATGTAATTTAATCCGAGTGTCAAACTCCTTGCATCTGGGCCATTGGTCGAGGCGGGCTCCTTCAGCAATTTGCACTGCTGCTTCACTCATTACTGCTCCCGGCCATGCCTGAGTATTATCGGAACTCCCAAGTTCGAATACCTCTAATTCTTCTCCTTGGAAAACTAAAGAAAACAGACCGTTGTTTGGTCCGATAAAAAACTGACCATCTTTTTCCAAAGCAACCCATTCGCTGTTCGGCGCATAATAGGCATTGACATGCACGATGTGAATCGTGCCCGTAGGAAAATCCCTGTAGCAAGCCTGGAGTTGATGGGCGGCTTCCACGCGATTGAAATGTTCAATCTGATGCGTAATGTCAATAATTTGAGCGTCTTCACAGCCCGCGTGTATCATTCCTTTCATCCGGCCCACCACAAAGTGGTCCTTCCCTGAATCCGAAATTAGTGTAAATAATTTACTCATATCAACCTACGTATTACAAAAGGCAATAATACGACTTTTTAAGTAGTAGGACAAATGCAATCTCGACTATTCTCGGAAACCCGAACTGCTATTGTAGCGACTAGCATAATCCATAGCAAAATAAGAAATAATGAGATCTGCCCCTGCCCTCTTGAGTCCCAGGAGTGTTTCGGGCATAGCTGTATCAAAATCGAGCCAACCCTTTTCCGCAGCTGCCAGCAGCATCGCGCACTCTCCACTCACGTGATAACAAACGATCGGCAGGCTTGAATCCGCTTTGAGATCGGAAATAATATCCATATAGTGCAGGGCGGGTTTCACCATTAAATAATCGGCTCCTTCCTCTTCGTCCAGCATTGCTTCATGCAATGCCTCTCTCCTGTTCGCAGGATCCATCTGGTACGTTTTTTTATCACCACTCTTTGGTGCGGAGTCTAGCGCATCCCTAAAAGGACCATAAAATGCACTCGCATATTTTGCGGTATATGACATAATAGCCTTATCCGTAAATCCTTCCTCATCAAGAGCTTCTCTAATAGCAAGGACTCTTCCATCCATCATATCTGACGGACCGATTACATCGAAACCGGCGCGAGCTTGAGCCACGGACATTTTAGCTAAAATAGCCAATGACGGATCGTTTAATATAATTCCGTCCTTTACGATCCCATCATGACCATCGGAACTGTAGGGATCCATGGCGACATCACTTATCAATGATATTTTGTCGCCAAAATGCGCCTTTAATTTTCTCACCTGTTGGAGATAAAAGTTTTCCTCATCATAGCTATAGCTGGCATAGGTATCCTTTTTTTCCTCGGGAATTACCGGAAACAAAATATACTGGCAAAGTCCCAAGCCGAGCCCTTTTTCAATAAAGGGGACGATATGGTCATAGGACATTCGAAATTGTCCAGGCAAGCTTGCAATTTCCACTTTAACATTTTTGCCATCCGCCATAAAAACAGGCTGGATAAGGTGTTGGGGAAGCAAATGAGTCTCTGCGACACCGGCTCGAATAGGAGCAGTTCGTCGCGTTCTGCGCGTGCGTTGAAACATAACTTTATCTTTTTTCTTTGGAATTCTTCGGTGGATCCGGAACGGGGTCAAATCCGTGCCCACCCCAGGGATGACATCGGCCAATTCGCTTGATGCCCAGCCATAGCCCTTTTACAACCCCTCTCTTTTCAATCGCCTCCACCATGTAATGGGAACAGGTAGGAGAATACCTACATTTACTGCCCAAGTAGGGAGATATTGCTGATTGGTATATGCGAATGGGCCAAATAAATAGCTTTTTCATCAGTTGGGACATTCTATATTTAATTCATCCTTTTGATCAGTAGTGAGATGCAAACCCCTGGGCTCACAGCCTTTTAATTGAACAATATTCTGTTGATCATAATAAACATCGTGTAATAAACGATGGTTCAGGTGCAAAGAGTTTACTCCTGCGGGCAATTTCCAATAAAAATACACCCAGCTCGCCATCAAATCATCAGATTGCTCTTTACCCAAATACTCCATGGGAATGTTCTTTCCTTTTGGCGTTGATAAGATAAGTACGCGATCCAGGTAAGAAATCAGGGCTTTTTCAGCTTCAGAGGACTCGTTCTTGGTGTGCAGATGTAAGTTTTCGTATCCTGCCAAAGCCAACCCCAACTCTAAATCATCGGTAAAAACGTGTAGGCTCACCTGAAATTGATGTTTGTCTTCTTGGTAGTCCAGGGTCAAGCGGGAGACATGAAAGTCATGAGCATCGGTGGACCAGGAACTCCAGCAGAGCAACAAATAGAATAGAATCATGTACAATTTGTTTCATTTACGATATAATCCGGCCGCTGTCGCTGAGCATCGAAAAGCCGATAAATATATTCTCCTATCAAGGCCAAGCCCGCCCACTGTAATGAAAATAAAAAGGTGAGGCTAAGGATAATTCCACTTTGCGGCAGCGGATAAAGGTCAAATATTTCGAAAAGCAACCCACCGATTGTGAAGAACATCAAAATCCCCGAGACCCACCACAATAGCCGAATGGGCAGTTTGGAGAATCCGAAAATTCCATTTAAGGCCAGGTTAACCATTTGGCCAAAGGAATAAGCAGAAGATCCCGTATGTCGCTCATCCCTTTCGAATGAAACAAATCCGAAGGAAAAGCCCATCCATGCAATCTGTCCTCGCAAGTATTTATTGCGCTCCGGCATCCTTTTCAGGACACGGGCTACCTTTTGATCGATGATTCGAAAGTCACCAACATCGGTAGGGATATCCACTGATGAAATCCAACGCAGCAGGCGATAGAAAACAAATGCGGTAACTTTTTTATAGATCTTTTCGCCCTTGCGGGAAGTGCGCCGGGCGTACACTACATCAAAGCCGGATTGCCACTTTTCAAATAATTCGGGAATCAGCTCCGGAGGATCCTGTAAATCTCCGTCCATTGTAACTACAGCTTGCCCGGAGGCGAAATCTATTCCTGCACTAATGGCTTTTTGGTGCCCAAAATTTCGACTGAGATCAATCCATTTCAGCCGAGAATCCTGCCCGGCCAGTGACTTCATTTTTTTTAGAGAATCGTCATGACTTCCATCATTTACCCAAATGAGTTCAAAGTCTTCTGTGATGGACTCTATCGCCGGCACCAGCCGATGATACAGCACATCTAAATTGCTCGACTCGTTAAAAACCGGTACAACAACTGATAATTTCATAAAGTAGCAACATTTTTACAAAAGTAGCAGATTCCCATAAATTCTAGGCACTGAACAGCAGCTAAGACCGAAACAAAGCCTGATGATTCGGCAGTAGAAAGACAGATACTCGCATATAATACTTACAAGTGAAGATAGAATTGGATATTCCTGTTGCATATTATAAAGGGAACAACTACTTTTGTTCATATGCATCTGAAAAATAGATTCCTCTTTCTCCTCCTCTCACTCTTGTTTTTGGGTATATCAATCTATTTCTTTTTCAATATCGTGGTTTACATCGTATTGGCTTTTATTTTATCCATTATTGGTCAGCCAATAATGAAGCTCATGCTAGTCAAGTTAAAGCTAAAAAATTACAGCTGGGGAGGTTCCGTTTCTGCCATCGTTACCTTGATCATCTTCATAGGAGCAGTGGCACTTCTCATTTCCCTCCTAGCCCCCGTATTGATTGATCAGGCAGTTCGCTTAGCTAATTTAGATTACGGTTCACTCGTCATTGCGTTAGAAGAGCCATTGGAACGTTTGCAAGTCTTTTTAATGGACCTTGGCATCCAGCTGGATGAGAATTTCTCCTATGATATTGTGTCAAATTTGTTCGATGATTGGTTTGAGCCTGAGCAAATAGGCACTGTGTTTACGCAAATTTTTAGCTGGGCCTCCGAAATCATCGTTGGTGTTTTTTCCATTTTATTTATTTCTTTTTTCTTTTTACAAGAACGCGGGATGTTCCTGCAATTCATCGTCACTTTGGTGCCCAACCAATATGAAGAAGCCGTTAAAAACATCTTGGAAGATACGGTCTACCTGCTTCAGCGATATTTTCAGGGAGTGCTCTTACAGATGACCGTAATTACTGTATTCATCACTATAGCGCTAAGTATTATTGGGCTGCAAAATGCTTTTTTAATTGGCATTATTGCAGCTCTACTCAATTTGATTCCCTATTTGGGCCCGATATTAGGTGCGGGTTTTGCTTTGGCAATTACATTGGTTACAAATAGCGAGTTACCTTTTTACGATGTAATGTTGCCTTTGTTGTTTAAGGTAGGAGTCATTTTCTCGTTGATGCAATTGCTGGACAATCTAATTTTACAGCCATTTATTTTTTCCAATCGGGTCATGGCCCACCCCTTAGAAATATTTATCGTAGTATTACTTGCCGCTCAGGTGGGGGTTATTATTGGAATAGGCGCCGTAGTTGGTATGGTCTTGGCTATTCCCACTTACACCATATTTAGAGTTGTGGCGCGTTCCTTCCTCAGCGAATTTAAGGTCGTCCAAAAGCTTACCAATCGCATCCATACTGAAAAGAAACACCATAGTTGAGTTTTGCATGTCTGGGAAGGCCATCCTATATGACTGTGAAATCCAATACCTTCCGTATCGTATAATTTCATTCCTCAAGATAGCTTTAAGCAGGCCTGCCATGTATTTCACCCGCTTTCTCGATCATGCATCCGTTACTGATTCTTTTAGTGCGAAGATTTTCGGAGCAGACGCATGTTTTTTACCCTGGAATGTTTATAAAAAAATGGAAGGCCCCGTGTCAGAATTATGAAGTGAGAGAATTACCGCTTCTTCGCGAGAGGGATGGGAAGGGTCTCGACTCGTCCAAAGACGAGGCGAGAGTCCGATCGGCTCAAGCCGAGAAGGACGGAACCCCTGGACAGCCCGACCCACGCGAAGCGTGGGGCTCGCCCAAAATCATAAAAAAATGACTTTCGATGGAGCCATAAAGCAGGAATTAGCCTTGCTTGGCGAACACTCGTTTTAAAAGGTCTGTAGTACGAGCGGCGGGTTCCTTTCGTATCTTGCCTTCCTCCACTTCAATTTTGGAAAATAAACCGACGAGTGCTTTGTCCGTCACGTAATCATCCAGGCGGGGATTCATTTCCGTCACGAAGGGCAGGCTATTGTACTTCGTGATGGCCTTTTCCCAATAATCCACGGCATTTACCTCGTTCAGGGCATCCATAATTTCGGGCTGGAAGGAATTGTACAAAGGGGTATAGGTCGTCGACTCCAGGTACCTCGTAGCGGCATCATTTTCACCCCGAAGGATATTCCAGGCGTCGCGAATGGTCATTTCACGGATTGCACTTACAAAAATAGGTTTTGCTGCCGTGGCCGCTTTTTCAGCAGCTCGATTCATGCGCAATACCATTTCATTCTCAAAATTTTTGAAGCCAGGAATGATTTTTAATTTATCGACAATAGGTTGTGCCTCTTCCGGCAGTGGAATTTTATACGCGCTATTGAGATATCCATTTTCTCTGGCCAAATCAGCAGCTCCTTTACTAATCCCCTGTGTAAGCGCCTCTTTGAGTCCATTAGCCACTTCCTTTTCGGTAAGAGAGCTGCTACTGCCCAGGGCGTCAGTTATTGTTTTGGGATCGCAGGAAATCCAAATTAAGCTCATCAAAAAAAATGCGATAATCGTTTTCATAATTTATTTTGTTTCTATTTCTACAAAAGTGCGGTTTACGGAACCCGGTAATGGTGGGTTCCACTTTACAACGCGAATTTTAACTTTTTCAATATGTGGCCACTGACTAATTATGACTTGCGCTATTTCATGGGCGACTGTCTCAATCAGGTCATATTCTCCTTTCATTTTTTCTGCGCAAATATCATACAATCGTTCGTAATTCACCGTATCTTGCAAGGCATCAGAGCCGGCGGCGACAGAAGTGTCAAGATCAATGTAGGCATCAACGGAAAATTTTCCGCGCGCCATGCGCTCTTCGGAGTAATACCCGATGGATGCATAAAACTCCATTCCTTCTATAGCTATTAGACTCATATTGATGAAACTTTTTTATTTTAGCGCTCTTTCATTACTAGAATAAAAACAAGATAATAAAGAAAGATAACACTATGTCTCAAACACAAGATAAATATCAGCATCACGACTATTTTAACATCGATGAGTTGTTAGGAGAGGATCACTTATTAGCTCGGCAGTCCGTTCGAGATTGGGTCAAAGCTGAGGTTTCTCCGATTATAGAAGAATATACTGAGCGGGCGGAATGTCCGAAGCATTTATACAAAGGGCTCGCAGAAATCGGAGCGTATGGCCCCTCTATTCCGGCAAAATACGGCGGCGGGGGAATGGATGAGATGGCCTATGGAGTAATCATGCAGGAATTAGAGCGTGGAGATTCCGGTATTCGGTCCATGGCTTCAGTGCAAGGTAGTTTAGTGATGTATCCGATTTTCCGATTTGGGTCAGAGGAGCAAAAAGAAAAATATTTGCCCAAATTAGCTAGTGGGGATATGATTGGTTGTTTTGGATTAACAGAGCCAGATCACGGTTCAGACCCCGGAAGTATGATCACGAATGTGAAAGAGGATGGAGACCATTACATTCTCAACGGAGCAAAGATGTGGATCACCAACTCACCGGTAGCAGATGTAGCTGTGGTGTGGGCAAAAAACGAAGAGGGTAAAATTATTGGACTGATCGTGGAGAAAGATATGCCCGGATTTTCCGCACCGGAGATTCACGGCAAGTGGTCTTTGCGGGCATCCATTACCGGGGAATTGGTGTTCGAAGATGTGAGAGTTCCGAAGAAAAATGTTTTGCCGGGAGTTCAGGGGCTGAAAGGACCGCTTTCCTGTCTATCTAAGGCGCGCTATGGAATCGCCTGGGGTGCCATTGGTGCCGCTTTGGACTGTTATGACAGTGCCTTGCGCTATTCCCTGGAACGAGAGCAGTTTGGGAAGCCCATCGGACAATTCCAATTACAGCAGAAGAAATTGGCAGAAATGATAACTGAAATTTCAAAAGCTCAACTGATGGCCTGGCGACTGGGTCAGTTGGCAAATGAAGGTAAGGTCTCACCGGCGCAAATATCCATGGCGAAGCGAAACAATGTCAATATGGCGCTACAAGTGGCTCGAGAGGCACGTCAGATCCACGGAGGAATGGGCATCACCAATGAATATCCGGTCATGCGACATATGATGAATTTAGAGACCGTACTGACCTATGAAGGAACCCATGATGTCCATCTATTGATCACGGGACATGATATCACGGGTCTAAACGCTTTTTCATAGCCGGAACTTGTAAAAATACATCGTCTTCTTCATACCGAAAAAGCAGAAGAAGGCGTTATTTTCGAAAAGGTAGCACATATGCTTCGAAGTTTTTATTTTGTATTGGGTCACCTATTGTTTCTGTGTCTATGCACCGGGCCTGTGGCTGGACAGAAGATAATCCCTTTGACTAATGGCTCTTTTGAAGATGTGCCGAAGCAATCTCAACCGCCCAGAGGTTGGGGAGACTGCGGTTTTGCGGGGGAGTCCCCCACGGATGTTCACCCCGCTTCAGATTCCTTGAGTTATTGGCAGGTTCAGCAACCGGCAGCCCATGGAAACACCTATTTGGGAATGGTGGTGAGAGATAATGAGACCTATGAGAGTATTAGTCAGTACTTACCGGCTCCCATTCGGGCAGGAAGTTGTTACGAAATGACAATTTCTCTGTGTAAATCCAAGATCTACATCAGCCAAAGCCGAATGACCGGCCGTACTGAAAATTACGATGAACCGACAGTGATTCGGATTTATGGGGGAACTTCTATTTGTCGCCACAGTGAACTTCTCTATGAGTCCCCTCCGATAGACAATACCGAATGGGAAGAATTTCTTGTTGAATTTAAACCGTCCGGGGATTATAGAACCATCACCCTGGAAGCCTTTTACAAAACTCCGGTTCTTTTTCCCTACAACGGGAATTTATTAGTCGATAATGCTTCGGATATTGAAAAGGTGACTTGTCCAGAAGATACCGAGGATGAAGATCTCGCTAAAAATAACCAGAATAATAGCCAGTTTCGCGACTCGGCGAGTTCTCCACTAAAAAACGACCCTGTCAGCAAGAAATTGGCAGCGACAAACGACAGCTACAAAGGAGAGTATATTGCTCCTTCTATCATGCCTGAGCTCCAAATCGACAAAGTCAGAAAGGATCAGACGATTCGCGTTCGGAGTTTACATTTCGATGCAGATAGCACGAGTATTAACGAGGAGTCTAAGCAAGTCATCGATGAAATTTTCCGTTTTCTGGATTACTACCCCGATGTTAAAATCGAAATCGCTGGGCATGCTAATTTGAAGCCCAAAAAAGAATACGCTATAGACTTATCTCAAAAAAGAGCGGAATCCGTTTCGCAGTATCTGGTAGAAAAAGGCATTGACCCCAAGCGGGTGGTGCCCGTCGGTTATGGCAAAACAAAACCCATTGTAGAAAGTGTCAACCGAATTGCCAACAAGCTCAATCAGCGAGTGGAAATCAAGATTTTGGAGACTCAGTAAATCGCAATGTATAGTCCAACTTTTCCAGCTGTTGCCAAAAAGCGGGAAATGACTTCTCTACCACTGAGCTATCCTGTATCCTAATTTTGTGGGCGGCTGCCAGACTCGACATACACATGGCGATGCGGTGATCTCCATGTGAGTCAATCAGGTTCGACGATATCGGTGTTTCCTCATGGGAAGTAGGAAGAATGTCGATGCGACCCTTTGGACTGGCGGCCAACTCCAGGCCGAATTTGCCCCACTCTCTTTGAAGAGATTGAATTCTGTTGCTTTCTTTGTGAATTAAGCTCGACAAGCCACTGAAAGTGGCCGGTGCCCGGAAAAATGCATACAGAGAAATCAAGGAAAGTGCGATATCCGGGACCCCGGATAAAGAAAAAGAGTCCCCAAAGTAATAAGAGCTTTTCTGAGTCTTTTCAAGATACCAATCGGAATGGATAAAGTAAGATTTCCAGCCTTGCGCAATCGCCCATTGATGAAGCGCTGCGTCGCCCTGGACACTACGTTGTCCCAGGTTTTTGCAACACAGACGGGGAATTCCCAGAATATTGGCGTGCATCCAAAAATAGGACGCGGCGGTCCAATCCGATTCTATGTATTCCATTGTCGTCCCCGAGCTTTCATAGGTGCCGGCGGGGATCTCAATACAGGACTCCTCTAAACGTACCGGCACACCATGAGCAGTCATCAGTCTGGCCGTCATTTCTATATAAGGAAATGAGACCGCCTGGCCGGAAATTTCTATCCGCAGTCCGTGGGGAAGATAGGGGGCAATCAACATCAATGCCGTGATAAATTGAGAGCTCAGTTCGCCAGAGAGCCGAATATTATCTCGTCTCCATTCAGAAGGGGTAATAAATACTGCGGCCTCGTTTTCACCAGATATACATCGGATATCTGCGCCCAGGGTGTTGAGGGCATGAACCAAAGGTCCAATGGGGCGGTGTTTCATCGACCCTTCCGCCCTGAGCTCTCCGCGAAAACCGGATTGTGCTAGATAAGCGAGCAAAAACCTAAAAGTCGTTCCCCCTTCACCAGTGAAAATAAGGGTCTCTCCTCTATCTACTGTTGTCATTGCCTGTTCGAGTTCGACGGTATCTTTAGACCGTACCTCTGAAGGAATAAATAACTTCCTTCCGGCGAGTGCCTGCATAATCAACAGTCGATTATAGATGCTTTTGGAGGCAGGGAGATCAATACTCACTTCGCGCGGCACTTGATCAGGAGGTGAAATTTCAAGCATAATATGTAGGATACTTCGGGAAAGGGAGCCTTTGAGTCCAAATTACGAGGTCATTACTCTTCCTCACGCTTGTCTTTCTTCTTATTCTTTTTTCGCTTGCGATTTTCAAATCTTTCAAAGGCATGAATGATCTGTTTGACGAGCCGGTGTCTCACTACATCATCGCTCGTCAATTCAATCTTTTCTACTCCTTCGAGAGGACTCAGCATATGAATAGCCTGGCGCAAGCCGGACTGACCGTGATACGGCAAGTCAATTTGAGTTAAATCACCTGTAATAATATACTTCGCTGAGGGACCCAAACGAGTTAAAAACATCTTGATTTGAGATAAAGTCGCATTCTGAGCTTCATCGAGAATCACAAAGGCATTATCCAGGGTTCTTCCACGCATAAATGCCAGCGGAGCCACCTCTATGATTCGATTTGCCATAAAGTGATTCAATTTCTCAAGGGGAAGCATGTCATCCAAAGCATCGTACAAGGGTCTCAAATACGGATCCACTTTATCTTTCAAATCCCCTGGTAAAAACCCTAAACTCTCCCCCGCTTCCACGGCCGGTCGAGTGAGAATAATTTTTTTCACCCGTCTATTTTTTAAGGCGCGAACTGCCAGAGCCACCGCGGTATACGTTTTCCCCGTTCCGGCGGGACCTACAGCAAAGACCACATCGTTTGTTTCCGTGGCTTCGACGAGTCTCTTTTGATTTTTCGTTTTGGCTTTAATCGCTTTCCCACCGCGCCCGTGAACGATCACATTCGCCGGATTACTCGGGCTGAGCTGTTTATGATAGGAACTAGAGTCCGCCAACATATCTTTTACCGTCGCTTCCGGCAGCTCATCCTGTTCTTTCAAAATGCGGACCATGAGTTCCAATTGGGCCTTGGCACTTTGCGTATCTTTTTTATTTCCTTTGAGTTTGACATTATTACCCCGGGAAGTGATTTGGATGTTGGAGTAAGCATTCTTTAGTAAATTCAGCTTGTGGTTTTGATGACCAAACAAGTCTAATAAATCGACTCCTTCAATAGTGAGTATGATTTCGCTAATCTTCTTGTCTTTTATAATCTCTGTTTTTTTTGTGATAAAACCTTAAAATTCTATTGTTCAAGATAAAAAAAATTGCTCTACCCTAAGAAGGAATAGTTGATTAACTAATCATTACTTTTTTGCCGCCCCAGAATAACGGGCCGATACGTATCATCAAGTAGGGCAATTTGCGAACTAAACACGAAATAATATTGAACAGTTCCAAGAGCGGAGAAATAATCTTGCTCTCCTTCCAATTGTGGGCAAGCTCTTTTCGTCGCGGCCATCTTTCCCAGGTTCAATACCTGGGTCGCCGGGATTTCCGCTTCTGCCTGAAAGCGATTGCAGGGACCGGCCCCCACCAACTGCATCTTGTCCGTTATGCTAAAATGGGCGCTCCCCTTCATTTTTTCCTGCCAATCCATTCCATCGACCCAATACACAGCCCACTTGCTGCTGCTCACATCTGCTGGGACTGTTTCACTCAAAGGCCCTACTTCTGTCTTTGATAAGCGATACCGATCCCTCAACTCACCCTCGATGCGCTGCCCCTCCCGATCCAACATCACGACAGCGTTTTCATTGAGCCAGTACATTTGCTCATTATCCAAAGTTATTTTGCTTCCCTCCGGGTTCCAGCTAAATTCACCTTCCTCGATGAATCTCTTCTTTGCCTTTCCCAAATATTCGCTACTCAATTGGTAGCTGTCATTTGCCTTCAATTCCAACACCTGGACAATCCCCATGCAGTCGGCACAAGGGATGACTCCAAGATAGCTTCCGGCCCAATCCAATGAATTCTTTGAAGTATGCATATCTGGTGGATCAGCAGTGTCCATCGATTGGGTACTCTTTTTATTGCCTCCACATCCGCAAAGCAAAAGACCGCTAAACAAGACCCAAAGAAATTTGAAAACGTATTGATTCATCATTGTCAATTTAAGATTCTCCACATGCTCTATTGCAAGATCACCTTGGTCACATATACTCCATCAGCCCCATACATCTTCAGATAATAGATGCCCGCCTGATCGGAAGCAGGGAGCATAAAATATTGCTCTCCCCTGGGATGAGTGGCAACCCTTTTTCCCCGGGGTAGCTCATGCCCTGCATTTTTATACCCTGACATTTGCAGTTGGCCAGGAGCAGTAGGCTGGATTCCCAATTGCACCCTTGCCCATTGCTCTCCTCCACAAGGATAGCATCAGAGCGACCCCTTACTTATCATAAGCCTGTCGGTGAATGGCCATCTCCTTCATAATTTTTTCAGATGTTTCTTGATTGGCATAGGTGCCGTAAGCATCGACCAAGACCCCTCTTTTTCCACCGGAAGTTTCGATAGCATAAAGAATGGAGTTTGCTCCCATATCACTGGTGCCCTCAAAACGGTAAAACTCAAGAATTTTAATTTTTTTTCCATCTTGCCCTTTCACATAAGGCAATAATTCCTCAGCATCCCATTGATTGAAATCCTCTGTGAATCCTTTTTCTTTCAACTTGTTAATCGCTTCACTTAGCGTTTTATATTCTCCCATTTCTATTATATTTCTTTGTTGGAAAATACAAAATTATCCATGATATAGCAAGAATTCAATCACTTTTGTGAAAAACACCTACCTTTGAATGAAAGGGACCTTCATGATCAGGAAAATTTTAGCGCTCGTTTTTCTTTTTAGCTCGCTATGCCTTAACGCTCAGAGCTATATGCATCGTCTGGAGATCGTATTACAGGAGGGCGATTTCATATTTCAGGATTTGGACTGCGAACTTTGCGAAGCTATCGAAGCCGTCACTCAAGGCTATGAAGGGTATAATTTTTCTCACGTCGGTCTCGTGAAGCGTCGAGGGGACATTGTGCTCATCGGTGAAGCGATCAATGAAGACGGGGTGGTATGGACGCCTTTATCAGATTTTGTGGATCGATGTCGCAATGAAAACGGCATTCCCCAACTCCTGGTTATGCGACTTCGCCAAAGTTATCAGTCTTTTATTCCCTCAGCCATTGAATTCATAACGGCCAACACCCACCGGGCTTACGACCCGATATATACCTATGGCGACGAACGGTACTATTGTTCAGAACTCCTTTACGATGCCTTTCTCTCAGGCGACAGTTCCCTTTTCAATCTAGAGCCGATGACCTTCAAAAAGCCTGCAACCGACCGATATTTTCCAGCCTGGATCCGCTATTTTGAACAGCTAGGGCATCCCATTCCCGAAGGGGCTCCTGGCATCAATCCCGGGGGCATGTCCACATTTGAAGGACTAAAAGCCGTTTTTGTCATTGGTTTAGAAAAATAGTCTGCTTTCTCTTTTATTAATATTTTGGGTGTTGCGTCAGCGCCTTTCAGTCGCTGCCGCCGGGCTATGCGGTGGTTCCGTACCGGCTCGCCAAAATCTGCGATCTGTCGAGCCGGCACCTCGCCATTCGGCGAGCACCTCCTATCCCTAACACAACGAAGAGAGACCCATTCGGCAATTTGCTGCTGCCTTATTTCGCAAATAGACCCCATGGCTAAATCCTCTGTTTTTTGAAAATTTGAAAGAACCCGTATCTTTAGCAAGATCACAGTTCATTAGGAACGCCTACATCTTAAAAAATGCGGCACTTATGAAAAACATCCCCTTTACCCTTAGCAAGCGGGCCGTTTGGGTCCTGCTCCTCGGAGCTTTTATTCTAATGGCGCTCGCATTTCTGTCCAGTATGCAAGGATGGCTCATCACCTCTATCCTTCAGACCTTGGGCAGTCTGTTCTTCTTTTCCGCCTGGGTCATTCTCCTCAGCGACATGTTCCAGAACAAAATTCACAATAAGACCTTTGGATTGCCACGCTGTTTATCATACCGCCCATTAGTGCCTTCTTTTACCTACTTCAGCGCGACGTCCTGCTTCGCCTGGGACAGAAATTTTCTTAAAGCATAGGCTGACGGAAGGACTAGGAATTATGGGGCTACTTCATTTCAATAGGGCGTTAGCCGATATTTTTATACAATCGATTACACATTCCGTCCTGTAAATAAATATATAATAATGCCACCCCTTCAGGGTTCAGAGCCGTTTTCTTTCTCTTTTTCTATAATAATGTCACCGCTTCGCGGTTCAGATCCGGTTTCTTTCCCTTTTTCTATAATAATGTCACCGCTTCGCGGTTCAGAGCAGATACAATTGATGAATAGACCCTTTTTCGAGCCCAGAATGGGCGGCATTATTATAGCGAGATAAGCATATTGCACCCCATCCCGAGCCCAGAATGGGCGACATTATTATAGCGAGATAAGCACATTGCACCTCATCCCGAGCCCAGAATGGGCGGCATTATTATAGCGAGATAAGCACATTGCACCCCATCCCGAGCCCAGAATGGGCGACATTATTATAGAGAGATAAGCACATTGCACCCATCCCGAGCCCAGAATGGGCGGCATTATTATAAAGCCCACGGGCATAGCCCCGATCGTTGGTCAGGAGTATGAACCAAAAAAAGGAACACCCAAGAAAGGGGGTAAACGGGAAAGGCTATGCGCAAACACCTATTCGTAGAGACAGGGCGCGCCCTGTCTCTAGAACCAAGATCCACATTTTCAATGGTCGGTACCCCTGAAATTGTAACACCCTTCATTCAATAAAAAATTCATCTTCAGACCAATGGGCCGGATTCGTTTCGATGTAGGTTGAAATCCGTTGATATTCGGTATCTGATCGAATGATGCGATCGTAAAATTTCGCTTGCCAACCATGTTCCAACCCCAACCGATTAGCGTGTTTGGTGACCGCCGATTTGTACGCGCCGACGATAGACGACAGGGTGTTTTTTCCGATATCTTGAAATCGACCCTGGCCTGGGGTCTCATCTGAATCCGTATCATCATTTGATGTTTTGGATAGAGACAGGGCGCGCCCTGTCTCTACCTTATGATCTGTTGGATCAGAATCATCCGTGTCGGAGGGGAAAATCTCAGGTTCCAAAATGACAATCCCGTGAATATGATTCGGCATAATAACATAGGGTCCCAATGAAACGCCCTGTCGGTGCAATGGAATCTCATTCCACAAAACCTCCGCCAAAACACCCGTGCGGGATAAAACGGCTTTTTTATGCTGAACATCCCCAAAATAACAAACCCGACCCCTTGAACATATCGTAACATAATACGCCGCTGGTCGACCATAATCCCACCATGAGGCCCGTATAGAATCCGTCCGATATGTATCTTTAAATTTTGCCACCTTCAAAAGATACAAATTTTCTAAAAAAACCAGAAATCCTGTAGAGACAGGGCGCGCCCTGTCTCTATTCCACACCCCATTCCGAGCCCAGAATGGGCGGTATTATTATAAAGTCCACGGGCATAGCCCCGAGCACTAGCCAGGGATATAAGCCTAAAAAGTAACAATCCTGAAAGGGTTGGACGGGAAGGTACACTGCGAAAGCTGCAATTTCTCACTTTTATTACCGGGTAGGTTAGCATCCGGCGGATAAATAGAAAAAAGCTGTCCGAAATACGCCTTTTTAGTCTGATTACTCCTCGAATCATATATGGGTAGCTTGCTTTGGAGTATCCAAATGAAATATATAATCTCAATAAAATGTCGATTTTAAATAGAAATAAATTCAAATTATGTAAATTAACACATTGATTTCAGGCTGCCTTCTTTTTATATGGTCCAAAAGCATAGGCTGCATGACAAAAGAGTATATTTTTATTATTTAAAAAGGCATCATGAACGAATTTGGTGGAGACTGGACAAAAATCAAAATTGAAATCCTTGTGGAATATGCAAAAGCCTACCTTCAAATTATGAAGGACAAGGCTTACTTCAAATTACTATATTTTGACGGTTTTGCGGGGTCAGGATCAATTGTGAAAAACACTAAAGTTGGTGTTGACATCACAGTCGGTGCAGCGAAACGAATTGTGGGAATTAACCATCCAAGACCTTTTGATCTCTATTATTTCGTTGAAAAAGATGAGAACAATTTTAACTCATTGAAAAAAGCAACTCATGATTCTTTTCCAGATAAAGAAATTTATCTTATCAAAGAGGATTGTAATAAAAAGCTTGTCGACCTTTCGAATTATCTAAGAAGGCCAGAAAACAATTTAGTTAGAACACTGGCCTACGTTGATCCTTGTGGAATGCAAGTGGAATGGAGATCAATAGAAGCTCTAAAAAATTTAAATCTCGATATGTGGATTTTGGTGCCCACAGGTTTAGGTGTTAACCGGTTACTTAAAAAGGACGGAAATATTTCAAATGCCTGGTTAACTAAACTTGAAAAATTTCTTGGAATAAATAAAACCGAAATAACAGATATGTTTTATTCCATACCTGTCCAAAACGATATTAAAGATTAAAAAAATGGCATGATCATTTTCCCTAAATTAGGGGGGTGACTAAACCAAACGATCATGCCAAGTTCAAAAATAACTCTTTTTTCTCAAGTTCTCCAA
>Ga0306912_1000150_pt1 | contig 41629 bp, 27 predicted proteins | sample AntRauFillE10628_FD_190443 | JGI IMG/M metagenome (GOLD analysis project Ga0306912, IMG submission 190443) | Saline lake microbial communities from Rauer Islands, Antarctica - Metagenome Filla E10 #628 (v2) (version 2) | ecosystem: Environmental > Aquatic > Non-marine Saline and Alkaline >...
GTTCGGCACCCTTCACGGCGCAAATACCATGGCGTTCATGGATATTGACGGTGATGGAGATCAGGATATTTTCTGGGGTGATTTTTTTGAACAGAGTATTCTGCTGCTTGAAAACCGCGGTAGCCCGACTGTCCCCGATTTCCGCAGCGAGCCCAGCCCTTTTCCGCCAAATGATCCCGTTAACACAAGCGGCTATAATGCCCCAACTCTTACCTCTTGGGGAGACGATGGACGAATCGCGCTGTTTCTGGGTGTACTGGGGGGCGCGTATAACGCGAACCGCACCCTGGCCGAAAACTTCTATTTTTATAAGCAGAACAGTGCAGGTGACTACTCCCTTCAAACCAAACAATTCCTCAGCACCATTGATGTGGGAAATGAAAGCATTGTTGCGGCGGGTGACCTGAATGGAAACGGAAAGCAGGATCTTCTTGTGGCCAGCAAAATAGATCCCGGCGATCGAAATTCATCGCTTGTCCACCGCTATGAAAACCGTGGGACTTTATCTGCCCCTGAGCTCTATCTGGCGGGCACGCTCGACCTGCCTGATGCCTATCACTACGCCCCTGCCCTTGCAGATCTTAACGGTGACGGACTCGATGACCTGCTCCTTGGGCGATGGCGCGGCGGTGTAGCCTATTATCGAAATACTGGTGAAGGATTTGAACGTTTAGACAATACGCTGCTGAAACTCCCGCGCGGAAGCAACGCCACCCCCACCCTTACGGATCTTGACAGTGATGGTGACTTTGACCTTCTGCTCGGCTCCTCGGGTGGCAGTATCTACTATTTCAGGAACGAAGGAACAGCAACTGAACCTGACTTTCAGCTGGTGCAAGATGCGTTTCCGGGCGTTGAGGTTCAGCACCGCAGCGTGCCTGCACTGTATGATATTGATCAAGACGGTGATTCTGACCTATTCCTTGGCTCTAAGGTGGAAGGAATTCTGTTCTTTCGGAATGTTGGATCAGCTGAAGTCCCTGATTACCAGAATGAGAACATGCCCTTTTCCTTACCGATGTCGCAATTTTCAGCGCCTCATGTCACAGATCTGAATGGCGATGGAGTGCCGGAAATTTTATCCGGAAATAAAGAGGGTGGGATTTTATTCTTTTCCCGGGAGTAGACATTTCAGACTCTACACGCTCAGGTGGGAAAGCCCCGGAAATTCCAGGAGACAATCTTAATCTAACATTCGTAAAACGGTATATCTCTTTTGCAACATAGTGTCCCCGCAGATATAGGTGTGCTTCAAATAGCAACTATCGTTGCCAAAAATCTTCCTTACACTAAAAGGTTGGAATGCGAACCCCTTTTATTCGGTTTAAATTCAAATTCGAGCTGTAATTTAAATTGGCCCTGTGTATCGAGCTTATAGGTAGCACCGAGCTGCCTGATAAGCATACTTATTATTTGCATCCCCATGGTATGAACAGATTCAAAATCAAACGGTGTCTTAAAACCTCTGCCATTATCACAATATGAGAACTTGTACTGCCCATTTGACCTGCTCAATTGAATGCCAATTATCCCCTCTTCATTCTCTTCAAACGCATATTTAAGACTATTCGTAATCAATTCATTTAATAGTAAACCAAGAGGAATCGCATCATTAATATTCATCTCTATATCGCCAATTTCTGTATATATCACGCATTTCCCGTCATAAGACATGGATTGCTCAATATCTTCACTCAGTTTGTTCAGGTACTGCTTTAAATTAATGGAGCTTAAATTATTTGAATCATAGAGCATTTCGTGAACCTTAGCAATCGAATGTATTCGATTGACGCTTCGCTGCAACGGTAGTTTTGACTTTTCATTTTCAAGTTCAAGCAGTTCCATCTCCAGCAACCCTGAAATAATTGCAAGATTGTTTTTAACGCGGTGATGAACCTCTTTTAAGAGCACTTCATTATTCTGTTCCGACCTCACCCGATCAGTAATATTAATGCCGTTGCCGATAATGTATTTGTTTCCATTCTGTTCAAGGAGTGTGCCACTAATAAAAAAATGATACTCTTTCTGTTGGGCAACTAAAACTGTTTCAACTTCGGCGTATCCGTCTAGGTAGGCCTGCTTAATTTTCTCTTCAATTTTTTCTCGTTCCCGCGGAGCAATTAATGCAAAGAGATCCATATTTTTGAGATTGTCTTCTTTCATCCCAAATAAGTCGTATACGTTCCTGTTAACGCGAACTAATTTGAAATCCTCATCTATCATATAAAAAATACCGGGCAGGCTATCCAGTATATTATTGGAAAACATTACCTGGTATTCTAACTCAGCCTGCAGCTGTTTCTCTTCAGTAATATCTTCAAGCATCACCAGAAAGGAGTCAACGTCTCCCTTCTCATCCAATAGCGGGCTTGCATTTATTCGAGCTGGAAAAGTGGTACCATCTTTCTTGATTCGTTTGGCTTCTTCCCCCATTATGGTTTCTCCACGTCGAATTCTATCCAGCAGAATATGATATTGTTCCATTTGTTCTCCGGCTACGTGAGGAAGAAACCGGTTCATCACCTCTTCCGATCTAAAACCTAACACATTTTCTGCAGCCTTATTCCAGAGGTCTATTACTTTACCATCTCTCGATTCTATATAGATTGGGATCGGTGCCGTTTCCACAAGTGAACGCAGCTTATGGTCGGTTCTCTTTTCTTCCGTAATATCTAATATAAGGGCAACAAATACATCTTTGCCCTTGTAGGTATCCTTTTTAAGGTGGCCCCGAACCGGATAAGAACTGCCATCTTCCCGCTTGTGAACTGTTTCAAAGATGACTTGTGTCCGGGTATTGTCTGTCAGTGGTTTTAAATAATTGATGAAATCGTCACGTGTTAAGCTTGTTTTCAGGTCGAGTGGAGTCATCTCCAGAAGCTCCTCAGTCGAGTATCCAATGTTATGTTTTGCAGTCTCATTAACGTATACAAAACGTAAGCTTTCCGAGTCAAACAGGTATATCTCATTAATGCTCTCTTCCAGTATTCCATATAGCTCCTCCCGCTCAATTTTGGCTATCTCCTGTTCGGTAACGTCCATTTTAATAGTTTCGAAGATTATCGTGCCGTCTTTCTGGGCATGCGGCATCCCGCGCCCATGTATCCACTTCTTTTTTCCGCTGGGTGTGACAATGCAATATTTATGATCCACCCTTGTGAGGTTTTTAGCGGCCTCTCTGATTATTTTTTTTAACGGGCCCCGATGGTCGTCAATGACCTGATCCCAAGCTATTTTAGTTGATCTTTTTACGTCTTCGGGCGTCAATTCATTCATCTTTTTGACCCCATCACTGATATATATCATTTCATCGCTGCCGTCAGGATAAAACTTAAACTGTTGAAAAACACCGTCAATATTGTTGATTATACCTTCAAGCTGCCTCTGATTTTCCCGGAACTTCATTTCTGATTGTTTGATCTCTGAAATATCCTGCGCGATACCGTGTAGTCTGGCAACCTTGCCACTGCCATCACTACTTGGTATCCCCTCGATGTGCACATATTTAAAGTCTCCCTGCAGCGTGCACATTTTAATGTCAAAACTGTAGGGCGTTCCATTCACAATTGCATCTTCCACCTTTTGGTTATGCAATTCTTTGTCATCAGGGTAAAAGTTCATCAGTTCATCAAGGGTAGGCGGGTCGCTCGCAGGATCGAGCCCGTAGATACGAAACATATTCTCTGACCAATAAATATCACCCGTAGATACCTCATAATCCCAATGCCCCATCTTGCCGATCTTTTGCGCTTCAAGCAGTTTTTCCTGGCTGTAGCGTAGTTTTTGCTCCGCTATTTTTCTTTTTGTGATATCTTCCTGTATTGCAAAATATTGTTTTATCGACCCGTTATCATCAAAAACAGGGGTGATATTCAGGTTGATCCAGTATTTTTCTCCGGATTTAGTATAGTTGAGAATTTCTTCTGTAAAAGGTTTCCCACTCTTCAGCCCGATTGCAATACGTTTTTTTGTCTTCTGATCCGTCTCAGGGCCCTGTAAAAAACGTCCCGGATTTTTACCAATCGACTCTTCCAGAGTAAAACCTGTAATCGCCGTATAAGCATCATTTACCCATTCAATGTTTTGTTCAGCATCGGTTATAATGACACCGTTTTGGGTTTTACTGGCCACCATCGAAAGCTTTTCAAGTTCTCTCTGCTGTTTAATTTTCTCGGTAATATCAGCCATTGTGCCCGATATTTTGAGGGTTTTTCCCTGGCTGACAACAGGCGAGCCGGTTATTTTAATGATCTTTTGCTTTCCGCTTTTGGTCGTCAAGCAGACCCTTATTTCATAGGCTTCCTGGTTTTCAATAGCATTTTGAAAGGACTCGTTGATCAGTTCCCTTGAAGGCTCATCAAAAAGCGAAATATGGCTTTCAGGTGCTCCAGTCAATTCATCATTGTCTACCTCATAGATCTCATTGGCCAGCGGGGTATGAGATGCAATCCCGCTATTCACATCATACTCCCAGCCGCAAATCCCCGATAGCTCTTCCACCTGATTTCTTAAGCGGGTAACCTGCAGCTCCGTAACCTGTTTTCGTAGTCGGTTTATCTGCCGTTCTGTAGTTACGTCTTTAATAATAGAAATCGCATATGCTTCATCCGTTCCAAGTGTGACATTGCTAATGTTGGCGTGTACACTCTTAAGACTTCCGTCTTTACATTTCAACAGCCCATTGTCAGTGATAGATCTTGATTCTTTAAATACCTGATCTATTTTCTTTTTGAAACTACTTTCCTTATTATTCAAAATATTAAGCTTCAAAGCGCTCATTCCAATAAGCTCATCCTCTTCATACCCACACAAAAAAGCAAACGATTCGTTGACCATGACATAGGTCAGATCTTCATCAATTACGGCGACTCCAACCTCTCTATTATCATAAAATGAGTTAAAAAGTCCGTTCTTTAACTTTTTTTTCCGCGTTTTTTCGATGCTCAGCAATAGACGGCTTACTGAAGGCACCAGGCGCTGTAAATTGTCTTTCAGAATGAAATCGTCAATGCCCATCTTGATTGCATCAACCGCCTTTTCCTCCCCAATATGGTCTGATATCAGTATAAATGGAATATAATCTGCTTGCTCTTTTACAAGTTGATAGGCGTCCAGGCCTGTAAATTCAGACAGTCTATAATCAGAGATAACCAAATCCGTGTGATGCTTCAAATGCTTTTGAAGCTCAGATTCAGAAGTTACTACATGAGCTGTTATGTCCCATTGCAGCTCTTGAAGCTTTAATTGGACCAAATCCGCATCACTGGAATCGTTTGATATGAGCAGAACCCGAAATGGATTAGTCATCTTGCACCTGTGTATTTTCTTTATTGAGATTCAAAACTGCAACCCGTTAAGTGCAATGCCTGTTTACCACATTGTTAAGCTCTCTATGGCTGCCATCTTGTAAATATGGCAGTTGGCTCCTAAAGAGCTATTTTTTTATATATGGAGGCTATAAACTGTTATTCGAACTGAGGTAGCCAATCGGATCTTGCGTCCTCCACAGTCGTAATTCATATATAGATCAGTTATCGGCTGCTTGGCGTTTTTGTTAATGTATTTCTCATCGCTTAGAACTTAACCTATCTCATTCAGCCGGCGGCGGACTTTACAACTTTACACCTGAGTTCGATTTCAAAAAAAGAGTACAGAAATCTCCCGACGGCTAACGGAGAGATATTCCCCAGGGGATGCCTTCGGCGAGAGGGGTGTTCATTGTGTATTCAAAATAATTCTAATGAACATCCACCTTCCCCCCTTTTTTTCGCCACGTCCATCCGTTCCGGGAAGGGGAACGTTCAATAAATTGTTTCATTAAACCATGTGAATTTAAATATGGCATCTTTCAGTGGGTAATTGGTCCCAGAATTTCAAAGAGAAAGTCTGGGAGAGATTTCTGAATAGATTACCGCAGCAGTTTGCAAGACCTCTATTCCCGTCAACATATAATTTAAACAGATGTAACTCACTGCTAACCAATGCACTAATGAAATGATTTGCGATAATTGCACCAAAATTTTCTCTATTTTAAAGCTATTATCAACCACGATTTTGGCTGTATTACGCTTCATTTGCAGTGTAGATTAAGTAAGTATTTTATATTATTAGAATTTGCTAATGTTAATTATTTATTATTAATTTAAAGGAGTTAATAAGGCAATCCAATGCTTACCTGTAACAGATTGCAATTAGGTTCAGCACAAGTATACTGATAAACAAATCAGGCCACCCAAAAGACAGAACTGTTAATATTGAGGCTGTGATGGTCGAAAATAGAATAAGAGCTCGGTTAAATAACAACATTAGTAAGGGCACTGCATTTTTTTTAATGCGGCTGTAAGCACAATCAAATTTAAATTAGATGATCGCAAAAAAGCACAAAAAGACGGGTACTAAAACTAAACAGGAGTTTAAACGGCTACTCAAGCTGGCTAACCTGAACCTGGATTATTTAGAATTAGGACAGGAGCTGAAAGATTTAACGAAGCTGGCCGCGAAAGTCATGGGAACTGAGGTGTCACTTATTAATCTGCTGGATAACCACACGCAATGGAGTGTTTCCAGTCATGGAATAAGTATTCAGCAAATACCACGGGAAGATTCAGTTTGCCAGTATACTATATCACAAGATGAGATTTTTGAAATCGAGGACTTATCGATGGACAGTCGATTCCGGGATAAGAGCTACGTGTGCGATGACCCGAGGTTGAAATATTACATGGGAGTCTCTATAAAAACAAAGGATGGATCACCCATTGGCGCAATTTGTGTATTAGATAAAGAGTCTAAGACGATTGATCCCGAAAAAAGGGATATGCTGAAAATCATCGGTAAAGAAGTGATTCATCGTCTGGAGGCAAAAGACAAAATAAATTCACTTTTACATGAAATTAAAGAACTCGAGAGAGCTAATTTAAAAGTGAGCCATGATATTAAAAATCCGGTAAGCGGTATTATCGGCATAGCCGAACTTATTGAGAATCAAATCGAAACCGAACAGTTTGACGAAATAAGTGAACTTATTTCAGTTATAAAAAGTGGCGGCGAATCCATTATCGAACTTGTGAAAGGAACACTGGAAGGCGATGGAAATTCCGAAAGTAAGCATAACGAATTCGACAGCCAACAATTTAACTGCGCATCATTTTGTAAAAGATTAGAGAAGATGTACGCGCCACAGGCCAAAGTCAAGAATGTAGAGTTGACGTTTCATATTGAAAGGGAGTCACATTTAGAACATTTCTCTAAAACAAACCTTCTGCATATAGCCGGCAATCTCATTTCAAATTCCATCAAATTTACTCCGCCCGGTGGTGAAGTTCATATGTCAGTAGACATGAAACATATTGCGAAAGATAAGTCACAGAAGGGACTCACGCTTAAAATCAGCGACACTGGTGTTGGAATGACTAAGGAAATGATTGATAAAATCAAGAACGATAATGCTCGGTCTAAACGGGGGACAGACGGAAAAAATGGGTATGGCTTTGGTTTATCGCTAGTGAAGCATCTTGTTGAGAAAGTCAATGGTACGGTGTCCATTGATTCAGAGTACGGACGCGGAACAACGTTTACGTTGACCCTACCGATAAAAAAATAGCTGCTCTCTGATACTATTCAAATTCTGCTTGAAAATATAACTCTTAGAGCCGATCTCCTTGTAACCGGCTAATAAGTGATCAATAGACCTGAGACTATTAGTATCAATAAAGGCTCACTGCTATCATAAAACAGAAATGATTAAATAATGCGGAGTCTCTGGTTTCTGCAAAACAGGTGCCGGCGATTTACCGGCTCACTTTACATTTTTGTGAACTGATACTGTAAAACCCAATTCTCGCTCACTCCCATTCGCTATTATATTCTGCAAATAGTTTTCCTTTACGTTCCTTAGCTCCGGCCGGCTATTTTATCTTCTCCGCCCTCATATCTGATTCCGCTTCAACTATATTGTCACTAACGCATGATGATAGTATCATCAAACATAATCAGGAATCCATATTTTCTACATAGTTGATTCATAGTTTATATTGGTTAAATATGCACAATAAGTATTCTAAAAATTCAAACCTATGCGTGCTTTAATTATCGAAGACGAACCGCTGCTCAATGAAGAGCTTGAAGAGCAGCTTTTGGAAGAAAAGTTTAATGTTGACTCTGCTGAGACGTTCCGGGAAGCGGAAAAGTTGATATCGGGCGATGAATACGACTTGGTGCTTTTAGATCTGGGTTTGCCCGATGGCAACGGACTCGATCTTTTGAGAATGATCAAAAAATATTACGAAGATACCGTTGTGTTGATCCTTACCGCACGCGGAGAGGTTGAAGACAAAGTGAAGGGCCTGGAACTGGGCAGCGACGACTACCTGGCCAAACCCTTTGCGATGACTGAGCTGCGGGCCCGAATACATGCCGTTCTGCGTCGACGCTTTAAAATAAATGAAAACGAAATTCTGGCAGGCAAGCTACATCTGAATCTCAACCATCTGGAGGTGACCTACGACGGCCGGTCTCTTGAACTCACAGAGACTGAGTACAAAATCTTGCGCTACCTGGTGCTCAATAAGAACAGAACGATTACCCGTATTGCACTGGCCGAACACATCTGGGGCAGCAAAATCGACGACCGCTTTTCACTCGATTTTATAAATTCACACATGAAAAACCTTAGAAAAAAATTGGGAGAGGCCGGTGCCACCGACCTCATTGAAACGGTGTATGGCGTAGGCTACAAACTGGAGGTTCATGAAACTCAACAATAAAATTCTGCTCTGTAATTTGATACTATCAGTGGGTATTTTCCTGCTCACAGCTATAGGAATGTACTACCTGGTGAATGATACCGTCTACGATGAGCTGGATAATCACCTGCTACAGCACAAAACTGATATCGTCAACCAGGTGACCGCAGATCCTGCAAGCCTTAACCAGATACAGCGTCTGGGCGGACTCGGCTCGTATGAATGGGTGGAAATCAGTCGTTATGAAGGGCTAATTGAGGCAAAGGTCAATAATTTTGCCACCCTTGATACCATGCGCAGCGCCAGTGAGATGACTCCTAAGGCATATCGCCAGTTGACAACGACCCTCTCCGCGAATGATACTACTTACACACTGAAAATTTACGAGGAAGTGGCGGCCTGGCAAAATATCAGCATGACGATATTATTAAGCGTGCTTGCCGGTTTGTTGATTTGGATCTTGCTGCTCTATCTGGTCAATCAGATGGTGTTTAGCCGAATCTTAACTCCATTTTATGATACTATAGATACCCTTGAAACTATCTTATATCCTACTGATTTTGACGAAAGGTTCCCGCATTCCAATACCTATGAGATTGACGTATTGAACCGGGCTTTGAATACAATGATGAATCAGATCCGTTCATCTTTTGAAGATCAAAAAAAGTTTATTCAAAATGCATCTCACGAGTTATTGACGCCTCTTTCCATTATCCGGCAAAAGGCTGAGAAGATCCTTTCCAAATCGGATCAGCTAGATCGGCAGACGGTTGAAACAGCTAACGAAATACAGCAGACAGCCGTGCGTTTAAGTCGCTTGAGTAACGCCCTGCTCTTAATTACGCGGGTGGAAAACAAGCAGTATGAGCTTGACGAACAGGTAGTTATTACAGACGTAACCAATGACGTTCTGGTAGAGCTTCAGGATTTTATCACCCTCAAAAACATCACTTTGGTGAAAGACTTCAGCAAAGAAATTTCCGTAAATGGTAATAAGGAGCTGATACACTCAGCCATCTATAATGTCCTGCAAAATGCTGTGAAATTTTCGCCGCCCAAGTCGACCATTAAGATAGCGACTCATGGTAATGGCAGACAAAATGAGTTCACAGTTGCCGACCAGGGCCCCGGCATACCAGAAGAGTTAAAAAACTCACTTTTTGACCGGTTTAAAAAAGGTAATGGCCATATGAACGAATTAGGCCAGAATAACGGTACCGGGCTGGGTCTGTCGCTGGTAAAGAGTATCTGTAAACTCCACGGTTTTGGTTATCACGCCGAGAATAAAAACGGAACGGGCGCTGAAATAACCCTTCATTTCTGAATCCATATTCTCTACAGGTTTTCTTTTTAAGTTTTGATCATTGAACAACGACGCGGTATCGCGTCCTAACGATCAAAACTTCACGAAATGATTTTTTCTGTACTTCTCGCACTTCTGCTTTCATTTCAGACATCTTCATCAGATACAACCGATCTTGACAACCTGAGTGTGAACAAAGCACTTGGGATTGCCTATCAGCATAACCCGCGAGTAAACCAGCTGAAAAATCGTATTGAAGCTCAGCGTCAACAGCAGGGTTTAAGCTGGGGAATCAAAGATCCCGAATTGACCTACGCCCGAGAGGGTATTGGTGAGGATTCCTTTTCCGAACAGCGGTGGGTCATTAATCAATCGCTGGATTTCCCACTTACAAGCTACTACCGGTATAAGGGTGAAAAAGCCAGCACAAACTCCCTTGAGAAGGAATTGGAGGCCATGAAACTGCAGCTGAAAGCAGCCGTTAAATCAGCCTATACCAGGCTCGCTTTCACAATAGAATCGAGCCGCCTGGCGCGGGAACGGGTAGGTTTGTTTACCAGCCTGCGGGATGCTGCACAATCCAGAGCCGACCTTGGAGAGTCATCAGGGATAGATGCCATGCAGGCCGACCTGCAGCTGACAGAAGCACAAAACAGCCTGGAGAATTCCTTCCGGGACATTATGGAGGCACGATACAATCTGTTTGAGATAATTGGCCTGGATGAAGAACAACAAACCTATGAAATTAGCTTTCCGGATACGCTCCATTATATAGCTGTGAATATCAACCAGAATGACGTTTTGCAACAGCTGCAAAATCACCCTCAGCTTCAGCAAATCATCAAAAATCAACTGGCGGCCTCCTATCAAACAAAAGCGGCCAGGAGCAGTTACCTGCCCGACCTCAATCTGAAATATTACCGCCAGGACTTCGGTAACGGGTTCGATTTTAACGGCTTTGAAGTAGGAATCAGCATTCCGCTGTGGTTTGGAACCAATCAGTCAAACAGGGTACAGCAATCCAAAGCCAGATACCGCGTCGTGGGGTGGCAACTCCAGGAAGAGCAACTTGCTATTAAGAAACAAGCCGAACAGGCCTGGCACGGGTACGAAACCACAAAAGCCAATATTCTGAGATTCAGAGAATCCATACAGGCGAAGTCAATAGAGCTGGTGGATATGACGCAAAAAGGATATCGACTCGGAGAGCTGGACCTGCTTACCCTGCTGGAAGCCCAGCGCACCTATTTAAGGACTCAACAAGCGTATTCCGAGACCCTCAGGGATTATTACCTGCGGATAATTGAACTTGAGCAATACCTCCAAACGGATATCATATTCAACTAACAACCACAGCCGAATCTATTATGAACGTTCTGTCAACCCATTATAAACACTCATCATACACCATATTGGCACTGATCGTTGGAATGCTGCTCGTTTTGAGTAGCTGCGGATCCAAAACGGGTAACAATTCAGTTACTACCGATCCCGGGACTCCACCATCGATCTCAAATACGCAATCCGAACAGGTGATTCGCCTCTCCGAACAGCAAACTGCCGACCTGAACATTCAACACTATACGGTACGGAGTGAACAGGTCAGCTTCGACATTAATGCTCCCGGCCAGGTGTATGCTGCCCCGGGGCGCATTTCTGTGGTCAGTTCGCCCATCAACGGTAGAGTCTCCAAAATTTACGCTCATGAAGGCGAGCGGGTACAACAAGGAGATCCATTACTGGAACTTGAAAGCCTTGAGTTTGCCAACCTGGTTGGTGATTACCTGGAAGCCACCGCTGAAATTACTTATCAGCAACAGCAAGTTGACCGATTGCAGGTCCTTACAGAAGAGCGCATTAGTCCGCAACGAACACTTGAGCGGGCGCAGGCTGATCTGAGACGTGCAAAAACCCGGCAAAGTGCCTCACTTGCCCGACTCCGCGCAGTAGGCATCAGGCCTGAAGAGGCGGAACAATGGGATCCATTTACTTCCGAGCCCAAAGCCGAGCTAACCATTGACGCTCCTATTTCAGGTGTTTTGAATCAGCACCTCATCGATCTTGGACAAGCCGTTAACTCCTATGACAAGCTGCTGGATATCATAGACAACACGGAAGTACTGGTTCGGGGATTTGTGTCGCCGGCCGACGCCCCATATTTACGACAGGGCACCATGGTAGCCATCACCGAAAAAACTGATGACGGCACTCCGCAAGCCAAACGAGTTGATGGAGTGGTGACGTCGATCAACCCGGCACTTGATGAAAACAACAAGTCAGTCGTGCTCAACAGTATTATTTCTACGGAGGACGGGTGGCCTATTGTAGGACAAAGTGTTCGTATGAAATATGCTGCCCAGTCGCTGGATTCCAGATTTACTATTCCAATGTCCGCGATTCAGTTTGAGGAGCAGGAAGCGGCTGTGTTTGTCCGGCAGGCGGAAATGGAGTATGTGAAGCGTGTGATACAGGTCGAACGGATGACTAATGATCGGGCCGTCATCTCAGCCGGCCTTGAACCCGGCGAACAGATTGCTGTGACCCAGGTCTTCAGCCTTAAAGCACTGGAACGTTTCGAACAATTTTCCGACTAACTTTTAGCACTACCTGCCATGTTGAATAGAATTATTGATTTTAGTCTTAAACAAAAATTTGTAGCGCTGTCGCTGGTCGTATTAATGGCGGCCGGCGGTATTTTCTCGCTATCGAATATCCCCATTAACTCTCAGCCCGATGTAACCCCCGTTCAGGTCCTTGTCATTACCAAGGCGGGACAGTACTCACCCTACGATGTAGAGCGCCTGGTAAGCTACCCAATCGAAACATCGATGAACGGCCTTCCTAATGTAAAGGAGGTGCGATCTATTTCCCAGTTCGGGCTGTCGGCAGTGACCGTTCTTTTTGAGCAAGATACCGACATTTACTTTGCCCGCCAGCAGGTAAGCCAGCGCATGCAAAGCATTTCCGAAGAGCTGCCTGATGGTGTTTCTACACCCAATCTGGGCCCCATCTCAACAGCCATGGGCGAAATTGTACAATATGTTGTACGCGGTCAGAACCGATCACTCACCGAGCTCCGAACTATCCAGGACTGGCTTATTGCGCCCCAGCTGAAAACAGTGAAAGGCGTTACTGAGATCAACTCATTTGGCGGATTCGTAAAGCAGTTTGAAGTGGCTGTTAATCCCGACAGGCTCCGGAATTTTGGGATCGGTTTGAAAGACCTGACGGATGCCATCAAAAACAACAACAGCGTGTCAGGCGGGAACTATCTTGAGCATAACCGGGAGCAGTATATCATACGGGGGTTTGGGCAGATTTCAAATACAGAAAACATTGAGAACATTATAGTTAAGCATTTTGAAGACCGGCCTATTTACGTCAAGGATATAGCAGATGTGAGCATTGGCCGGCAGCTGCGCCAGGGTGCTGTAACCCAGGATGGCAACGGCGAAATAGTAACCGGTATCGTTATGATGCTTCGCGGCGCCAACGGCCGCGAAGTGATTAATGACATGGACGCTAAGATTGATGAAGTGAATAAAAGCCTGCCGGAGGGTGTCCGAATAGAAAAATTTTACGACCAGTCGGACCTTATCGACCGCACCACCGATACCATTATAACCAACCTCGTGGAAGGTGGCTTCTTCGTAATTGCAGTGCTGTTGCTATTGCTGGGAGAAATAACAGGAGCAATAATTGTGGCTTCCGTTATTCCATTATCCATGCTATTTGCCTTCATCGGGATGGATCAGCTGGGATTGGCCGCCAACCTCATGAGTCTCGGCGCCATTGACTTTGGTATGGTTGTGGACGGATCGGTGGTGATGGTAGAAAATATTGTCGAGAAACTAAACAGCGATAAATCGGGAAAGTCAAAATTGGTCATCATTCGCGAGGCCGCCCATGAGGTTGCCCGCCCTATTTTCTTTGGTGTATTGATCATCCTGATGGTATACGTACCGGTCATGACATTCTCCGGCATGGAAGGTATCCTTTACCGCCCCATGGCTATTACGGTTGGCGCTGCCGTTTTTGGATCCCTGATTTTAGCGCTGGTTTACATACCTGCTATTTCGGCCCTGATATTCCGCAATGGCGTTAAAACGCGAAAAAATTATGTCATCAACTGGCTGAAACCGAGATACGAAAGATTTCTTGAATTCAGCCTCGACAAAAAAGGAATAATCGTCGGTTCAGCGGTCTTTGTATTTGGAGTGTCAATGGTGATCATGCCCTTCCTGGGCACGCAGTTTTTGCCCGAACTTGATGAAGGTTCGATCCTTATCGAGCAGGTTCGCATGCCATCGGTGACGCTGAGTGAGTCTGTCGAAAATGCCAACTGGCTGGGTAGAAGACTTACCGAAAATATCTCCGAAATTAAGACCGTAGTTCCTAAAACCGGTCGGTCCGACCTGGCCAACGACTGGATGGGCGTTCACCAGACCGATGTCTGGGTGATGCTTCACCCTCGTGAAGAGTGGAGAGACGGCCTTAACAAACAGGATATTATTGATGAGATCAGGCCCTTCCTCGAAACCGAGCCGGGCCTCTCCTATAACTTTACCCAGCCTATCGCCATGCGTGTGGATGAGCTGACCAGCGGTGTAAAATCGGATATCGCGGTTAAGGTGTTCGGGGAAGAACTGGACACACTAAATGCTGTTGGGCGCCGGATCTCAAGTATACTGAATGACCTTGAGGGAACCGATAACTATCTGCTGGAGCAGAGCAGCGGTCAGCCCTACTACAATATTAAAATTGATCGTGAGGCGGTTGCGTCTTACGGACTCAACGTAAACGACGTGCAAAATGTGATTGAAACCGGTATCGGAGGCAGCGAAGCCGGGCAGATATATGAAGGACAGCGCCGGTTTGATATCAACGTCAGGCTGCCACAGAATCTAAGAAGCGATTTTCAGGATATTATGGATGTGCCACTTCAACTGCCTAACGGGGGATACATACCGCTGAAAGAGGTGGCCAACATCAATGCTGAGGAAGGGCCTCGGCAGATTTCCCGGGAAAACGGCTGGCGTCGTGCCATCCTGGGCATCAATATTACCGGCATCGATGTGGGGACTTACGTGTCGAACCTGCAGGGCGCCATTGAGGAGAGGATTGACATCCCGGCGGGTTATTTTGTCCAGTACGGCGGATCCTTTGAGAACCAGCAGCGGGCAATGAATCACCTGCTTATCGTGGTTCCCATCTCATTACTCATCATCATCGGACTGCTATATATGATGTTTGGCAAACTGCGGTTTACCATGCTTATTTTCCTGAACCTGCCAATTGCACTCTCCGGAGGAGTATTCATATTGTGGATGCGGGGCCTCTATCTGTCAGTCTCTGCCAGCATAGGGTTTGTTGCTCTGTTTGGAGTGGCCGTGCTGAACGGTATTGTACTTATATCGCACCTTAATGATCTGCGAGAGGAGGGCATCGACCTTAAAACAGTCGTTATCAAAGGAGCAAGTGACAGGCTTCGCCCCGTATTGATGACCGCCCTTGTTGCCAGTCTAGGATTTATCCCGATGGCGTTCAACGTAGGCCCCGGCTCGGAGGTACAGCGCCCGCTTGCATCTGTTGTGGTAGGCGGACTGGTCACATCAACCATGCTCACGCTTTTAGTTCTCCCAACGATTTACCACTGGATGGAAAAGGGCAAAAAACTGGTCACAAAAGAAGAGGAATTTTAAGATAATTAAACCGGAGAGGTATCTGTCATGAATGATGCATATTTACACTTAGTCATAAACCATTTTCCCATATTCAGCATGCTCTTTGGCCTGCTGATTCTAAGCTGGGGACTCTGGAAGAAAAGTACAGGCATCAAAAACATAGCTTTTGTGCTGTTTATCCTAGGCGGCATTACCAGCTATGTTGCTGTAGAAACGGGGGAAAACGCTGAAGATGTTGTTGAGGAGTATGTTCCCACAATCTCACACGATGCGATCCATGATCATGAGGAAGCTGCTGAAATAGCGCTCTGGTTTTCAATCGTAACGGGCGGGCTTGGGCTGATCAGCCTCTTCTCAGGAAATTTTGACGCCCGCTTCAGAAACGTGCTGATGGGCGTACTGTTTATCACGGCTGTTGCCGCGGTTGGCACACTGGGATATACAGCATATGAAGGAGGTAAAATTCGACACCCTGAAGCACACACCACAGCTCAGGCCGACATACAATCGTCCTTGATGATTGAACAGTCTGTAATTGTATCGGCGTCGATTTTATAAAAGTGACATAACATAACTGCGACGACTCAACAGAAACCAATTTTCGATAGCACAAAGTAGAAGTTTACAGAGGGCCGATACTAAAGTGTGAATCCTTCCGAAACATTTTACAATGTGGCAGGCAGTTTGAGTAAATGTAATCCTACTTCGTCTCCAAACACTCCGGGCATTCCAACCACTCTTCGCTTGGGATTCGCTTGATGGCACCGGGGCTGCTGCCTCGTTCAAATACAGGCTTAAAGAGGATGGTTCCCTCATTCTGCTCAGATCCGCACTCATGGCACTGCGTCTCATGATCGGCGCGCAGGGGCGTATAGCCTTTAATCACCCAACCCTCCTGGCCGGCATGTGAGGCCAGGCTTTCAAGCGCTGCCCGTACAGTCTGTGATTTGTTCCCGCCGTAGTACTTTCCCGACATTTTTTCCAGGAGGCGTACGGTGTCGTCGTCAAGCGTGAAATTCAGTCGTTTCATGCAATCTCCTTTTCTTTAGCCTTTTCCTCTTCAAGCTTTTCAGCTTCAGGATGATGCGTGTGTGAATGATTCTTGCACTGCCGGTGATGACGATAGTTGAACCAGTGCCCCGCTATCAATACGGCGCTTCCAAACAGCGTCACCACTGTTTCAAACGCGTATCCAAACAGCAGGTGCCCGCCAATCCAGCCGACCAGTACAATGAAAAAACCACCGACAAGAAGTGATGTAATTGTTTTATCGTAATGGCTTCTGCGGGATGCAAAAAAGATAATGGGGAGCAGCGTAATGATAAAAAACGGGTGTGCCCAGGCATGAAGCGCGGGCAGAAATGTGGTCACAGGCAGAATGGATATCAGCACCGGAAAAAAGAGACAGTGAATGGCGCAAATCGTAGAAACGCCAAATCCGAATCGATCCCACAGAAAGGAGGCTGTTGCAGTTTTTTCAGACAAAAAGGGATGGTTGTACGTGGTGAATTTTAGTGTGTATAAAAGTACACACTTTCTATTCGGAACACAAGGCATAATACTTTAGGAAAAACAGGGTTTCGGGCAGATCCCCGGGTGGCTACTCCTCTTTCTTATCGGGGCTGCCATCTTGGCTTGTACCATTGCTGGGAAGCGTCTGATCGCCGGTGTTGTCCTCTTTTCCGGCGGTCTCCTCCTCTTCTGAGCCACCTCCCTGAATCTGATCCTTCTCCCCGGGCTCCTCGTCCCCTTCGGCTGCGTTGTCTGACTGTTCCTCAACCGATTCATCCCCGTCGGACGAGCGCTCCTCTTCGTAATATTCGATCATCTCTGTCGCCTCGCCTTCCTCCAGCTCCATCTGCCGCTCCATCAACAGGCGCCGGTGGTCAGCCATGTCGTCATCTTTCAGAATTTCGTCAATCTCGCGCGGTTTTGGAAGTTCATCCACTGAGTTGATGCCAAAGTGTTTCAGAAAGTATTTTGTCGTTTTGTAGAGCAGCGGCTTACCGGGAGAATTTGCACGCCCTGATACTTTCACCAGCATTTTTTCCAGTAGCTGGCGCAGGATATATCCTGAATCTACGCCCCGTATCTGGTCCACTTCAGGCTTCGTTATCGGCTGCCTGTAGGCCACAATTGCCAAAGTTTCGGTGGCAGCCTGAGAGAGTTTCCGGTACGCATTTTCGTGCTGAAATATACTCAGCCACGGATGATAGCGCGTCTGCGTGACGAACGTAAATCCGCCGCCGGTCTCCTCAATCCTGAACGACAGGTCATTCTCCTCATACCGCTCATTCAAACGTGTTATAATTCGCTGAATGACGTCGTAATCGAGCTCAAGCTCCTCTTCATCGTTCTGAATAATTTCCGACAGTTTTTCCCAGGGAAGTGGCTCCGGGCTTGAAAATATCAGAGCTTCCACTACGGATGTAAGTCGTGTACCATCTACAAATCGGTAGTCAAGCATGAGTGAAACTGTGAAAAGTTAGAGCTATAAGTTTATACAGGTGTGACGCCTAAGATAGATGGGAATCATCAAAAGTAAAATTAGCGCCGGTAACAAATCACGGTGTGTTCATCGGTTCTCACCACACGATAGCCAAACAGGTGAAAAATATCCTTTACCAGAAATTTCGCAACTTTCAGGTCTATTTTGAACGCGCGCTCATTTTCTACGTGAACACCGGGGAGATATTTAAGAAGCTTATGGACAAAGCTTTTACGAATGCAGGCCGACAATTTCAGCCAAAAAGGTGACACTTCATTAATAATAAGAAATCCATCGTGCCCCTTGTTTTGGTAGAGCGGCATAAATATTCTGCCAGAGACCGGTGCCTCAATGAGTTCACCGTTCTCTTTTGCCAGCAGGGTGCCCTTTTCTACACGGTCAAAATTCTGAAACCCGGGCTTCATTTCAAATTTCGAAGGGTCCTTCACTATTTTGTGATAGGTCACCTCGTAGTAAGAATCAGGCACATCAGGGTGAATATCGAGCTGCAGTTCACAGGTTTCTACCTCCTGTCCGCTCAGTCGCTTGATCTGAAGCCAGTGCAACATAAGCCGCAAAAACGCCTCGCTGCGTTCAATTGAGGCCTCATTTGTATGAGCACCGGCCTCAAATCCCAGCGACAGATGCCCGATATTATTTATGTAGCTCAGCAGTGTTCCGCGGATATTCTCTTCAAACCCAAGGATTTGGGGAACCGGAAATCTGCGTGCGAGTTCACGATTGGCCAGCGTATCATTGACCAGGATGAAGGCACAGCTTTCAGAGGACGTTGTGTGCAGATCCAAAAAAATAAACCGGGATGCTTTGTCCCTGTGTTTCTCAAGAATCCACTCCACGGCGCGCTTAATCTCCAGGCTCTCCTTGTGTTCCACCGTGTGATCGGCTGTGCCCGACGACGAGTACTGGCTTCTGTCGAACCCGTTTTCCCACAGGCGGTTCAGATCAGTATCCACGTAGCGGACGCCCAGTTGCAGGGCTTTCATGTTACCCGTGATCGAGTACACGGTGCCGTTCAGATCTACCTCACTGAGATCGGATGCCACCGAGTCTATAGCGTGAACACCAGCGGTTTCATTACCGTGAATTCCGGCAAAAACAACCATCACGGGCCCTTCTTCATCCCCCGGCAGGTTCCAGCGGATGCGCTCCGTGCCCTGAATTATAACGTCCTGTGCTTCACTGTTTTGCATTTGAATTCTTTTTGATCTTGCTCCAGATACTCTGTGTATCATTATCTGTTAAAATTCCGATCAGTTTACCCCCTTCAATCACCGGGAGGCAGCTAATCCCTTCATCCAGCATCAGCAGCATGGCATATTTGATGTCTGCATCCGGTTTGATGGTTGTCGGATGCCGGTCCATCACATCGGCGGCCGTCAGTTGACGGGCATTTTCAGAATCCTTAAGATAACGATCCAAACGCTTTTTCGTAATGATGCCTTTCAATTGTCCGTCTTTATCTTCAACAGGCAGATGGCGGATATTTCTCCACTCCATGATTTTCAGAACCAGCTCTACAATGTATTCTTCCGTAACCGTGATAAGGTCGGTTGTCATCACATTACTGACCACGTCATACTGAATTTCTACAGATTCGATTTCCTGCAGCGTTGCAAGCTCCCACTCATGAACCGGAGCACCTGAGCGCCGTCTTTTATCCATGATTGCGGTCAGTGCAACGGATGCTTCTTCCCTGTCCAGCGTCTCCTTCAGCCGCCTGAAACTTCCCACCATCCAGCGCGCGCCGGTCCTTTTTTTATCGGCTCGTTTGCGGATTATATCAAGATAGTGCGTAATGTCTTTTTCCCTGACACCCATCTTTTCGAGCCCTCCGCAAGACATCGGCAGCAGCACATCCCGGATTAGCTTTGTGGCAGACATCAGCTCGCCATCCCACACCATTCCGCTTTGAATGCCCCACATCGCCGCTTTGTAAAAATTCTCCTTGGCATCATCAAAGTCAAGAGTGTCCCAGCTGCCCGCATAAGATTCAGGCATGTTTGCCATCAGGCCGGACCAAAACGCAAGGTTCGCTATTTCATCCGCCGTGGTTGGACCCGATGGCAGGTAACGATTTTCTATCCGCAGATGAGGCGCACCGCCTGAAACGCCATAACACGGTCTGTTCCACTTGTAGATGGTGCCGTTGTGGAGCTGAAGAGCCTGAAGTGCCGGAATCTCCCCCTGCTCAAGCAGATCGAGTGAGTCGCGTTCTATGTCCGTCATAAAGAGCAGAGTGTGGCGCGCGATATCATTTTTGAACACATCGCCTATACCTTCTATCCAGCGGTTTCCGAAGGTGACACGCTGTTCGCGTTCACGGAGATGAAACCCTTTTCCGCGCGTATCGATACTTTGCTGAAACAGGGCGATTCGCGTTTCCGCCCATAGCTGTTTTCCCAGAAGTATCGGTGAGTTTGCGGCCACCGACAGCACCGGCCCTGCCAGCATTTGCGCCCAGTTGTACGAGTCGGCAAACTGATCGGGCTGTACCTGATAGTGACACTGAAAGCTGGTGTTGCACGCCTCAAACAGAATGTTCTGATGAGAAATCATCAGTTCATCAACACCGGTAATATTCAGTTCAAAGTCCCCACCCCTGAGCTCAAGGATAATTCTGCCAAGCTCTTCATATCGTTTGCGGGGCGTCATGTACTTTTTCTGCACCGCCCGGTAGTCGATACTCGGCAATATTCCGGCAAGGATTATCTGTTCGTCCAGCGATTCCGCTGCCACCGATGCCTTACCCAGCAGAGAGTCGAGCTGTTCATGCATGCCTGAGAAACAGTCGTCAATCAGTTGTCGCGGCTCGAGGTTGATTTCCAGGTTATACCGGGCCAGTTCGGGTGTGAAGTGGCTGTCCTTAACTTTTTGCAGAACTTCCAGTGCATTCAGCGACGGTTTAAAATTTCTGTCAACGATACAAAATTCCTGTTCGGCTCCAATTCGGGTAATCCCAGACTCGAAAAGTCCCTTGTTGAGCATCTGTTCAATAGCTTCAACATCGTGCAACAAGTGCTTGAGAAAACGTTTCTTTGACTCCGGTTCCCTCGCGATGGAGATGTCTTGCATACCCATAGTATCATTCTTAAGTCTTGGTTAATGATGGGGGTTGATGCTTATATAAACTATCTATTGATTGTCTGCACCTTTATCCAAACGCTTTAACAATCGTTTTGTGATGGTCATGTAGTTCTGTTCCGTAATAATTCCAATAAGCCTGTTGTTTTTGACAACGGGCAAACAGCCAATTTTCTGAGAATCCATGATATCAACCGCTTCAAGTATGGATGCTTCAGGGTGGATGGTAATCGGATTTCTGATCATCACATCGTCAACCGACGTACTGGCCTCGCCCTGTTCATGGATAATATTATTGTATTCTCTGAACACCATTCGCATGCTCACAAGGCCCACAAGATGTTTATTGTCATCCTCAACCGGCACGTATCGTATGCGCCGCCAGTCGATAAGGTTGGCTACAAGTTCGATGATATCGTCGCGCTGAACCGTGAAAAGGTCCGTGGTCATAAACTCCTCAACAAGAAGACTTGAGGGCTGCCACATCTCCATGTCGTTCAGTTTCGCGAGCCCCCATTTGTGGGCGGGCTCCCCCTTTTTCTGGTTTTTGATCATCGCGTTGACAACCGCGGTAAGGGCCTGTTCGCGGGTTACGGATTTACTCAGAGAATTGTAGGACTGAACCATCCAGTAGCTACCGGTCTGTTCCACCTCCGTCCTTTCCTGAATAACGTCGAGGTAGCTTGATATATCGCCTTCATCAACCCCGGTCTTTCGGAGTCCTTCGCGGGCCAGCGGCAAAAGTTCTTTGCAGATGAGATCCACAGCAGAGTAATGCGAATCATTAACCCATCTAAATTTTGTGTCGAGCCCAAGCTTTGAAGCCGCGAAAAAGTTCATTTTTGCGTCATCAAAATCAAGTTTTTTTGTAATGTCCCCATACTCCTCGTCCATACCATTCAGAAGGCCGAGCCAGAACGCTGCATTGGCAATTTCATCCGTTACAGTGGGTCCGGACGGAAACACCCGATTTTCAATTCGGAGGTGCGGCTTTCCGTTGCTCACACCATAGCATGGACGGTTCCACCTATAAACCGTGCCGTTGTGCACCTGAAGCGCCATCAGATCGGGCACTTCCCCATTATCCAACATCGCTTCCACATCTTCGTTAATTTCAGAGCTGAGGATCACCCTGTAACGAGCAATATCTTCCTGGTAAATCTCAAGAATACTCTTGTCCAGCCATTGATTTCCAAACGTCACCCGCGGACTCGATTCACGGAGATGATCTCCCACCTGTCGGGTATCCACCGACTGATGAAACAGCGCGATTCGTGTCTCTTTCCACAGGCGCTTTCCAAACAGCAGCGGAGAGTTGACTGCGCTTGCCAATACCGGACCTGTAATGGCCTGAGCCAGGTTGTATTTCTGAACAAAATCATCCGGGTTAACCTGCAGGTGAACCTGAAATCCGGTGTTGCACGCTTCAAGAAGTGGCGTATCAAATCGCATGAGAAGCTCGTCAGTCCCCTGAATACGAAGGTCGTACTCTTCGCCGCGCAGTTTATTGATGGCATCACAGATAGCACGATAGCGAGGCAGCGGCGTTAAATTCTCAATATCCAGATCCGATTTTCGGATAGTAGGAAGAATACCCGAGAGAGCGATATCACCGTCAAACTGTTTAATTTTTTTGCGGATAAATTCCAGTTTGTCCTGAATATTTTTCTCCATTTGGGAGAGACATTTCCCTTCAAATAGCAGCGGTTCCAGATTGGTTTCGAGGTTGAATTTAGCCAGTTCCGTCGTGTAGCTGTCGTCCTGCAGAACATCCAGAAGCTCCATCGCGATAGGTGCAGGTTTGGCATTTTTATCGATCAGGCAAAGCTCCTGCTCCGCGCCAATCCGGATATTGTCAATCTCAAACCAGCCCTCCTCCAGCATCCTCCCCATCGCCCGCACATCGCGAAGCAGATATTTAAGAAACTGTTGTGCCTGCTCTTTCGACTCCGGTATTTTAACTCGCTCTTCGCCCATAAAATAATAATTGGATGATGGAATGCTTCAATAATTGAATAATTGGGCCTTAAATCAAGTGCTATTTCATCAGATGGTGTAAATTACGGCTGTCACAGCTTTTTCAACCCGATATTAACAATCATGACTGAATTAACTCCCCGATTTATTCCTGAGAACCTTCTCAATCAGATCAGCAATCTCTTCCGGCGTTTTATTTTTGAAGTCATCTTTCAGGAGAAGTTTCATTCTATCAGATTTTGCTTTCAGCAACTTTTTACTCGTTTTAAACACCTCCTTAATCTCTTCGTCATTGTCATTTTCCCAGTAACTTCCGCTGTCTCGTACGTCCAGATTTGAAATGTATTTATTCTTCAGAAATCTCAGCAATTTAATGATCGCAATATGTATCTCTGCAGATGAAAAATGGGTTTGTGTGCTTAGCCAAATATCGTCTGAGGCAGTCTCTTTGTCAGCCATCATCACCATGTTTATTGTGCTTACCAGAGTGCCATCTTTACAAAACGTCAGAAACAGCGGGTCACAATTGGTGTCGGGAGTAAGGGAAATTCCGCGTATGGGAATGTGTCCCGAGATCTCATCACCATCTATCCCCTTTTTGAGTATCGCACTGTTTGGCAAATCCCAGTTCTCATTCCACTGACGGATATCCCAGTTAAGTATCGCCGCATACTCACTGATCTCACCGCTTAACTGATCTACATCTTTAATTCTGTCAATCTTCCCTCTATAATCTATCTTGATTCCCATCTTGGTCTCCGGTTTTACACGTTTGATATACATTTGTAAAGCATCTTAATTTCAAGGATAGTGAAAACTTTATCATTATGATATAAAATTCTATTTTATGCCCGAATCTTTTTGTGAAGGCTTTGTGTTTTCATCTGCCGGTGAAAACAAGAAGGCCTGAACCTGACCACAGCCCCAGTAGAACGTCAGATTTATGAAAGTTTAATTGAAAGGGTCAGAAAATCATTTTTCCGTAAACAATAGTCCATTGAAAGAACATGCCTTTCCTGTCACATCTTTATGCGAAGTTTTCTCAACATGTATCTGAACCCCTTTTCTGAACGTTTCATATCTTGATACTTGGTAAATACTACGATCAACGTAATCAAAGCTATCCCATCAACACCATTCAAAAAATGAACCTATTAAAAATCATCAGCGCACTCTCACTTGTCTGCCTCGCTCTTTTCATATTATTACCTTCTGCACTGGCGCAAGAAACAAAAACGTACCGTATAGTGACTGTTGACGGCAATATATTTATCGGAGAGTTGATTTCTAAGACTGAAGAGCAGGTTACTATCCGAACAGAATCGGCCGGCGATATCACCATAAGCCGGGAGAATATCAGACAAATGACACTCATTGAGAATGACCGCAAACGCGATGAAGGGTACTGGCTTGAAAATCCACACGGCACCCGATATCTGTTTGCGCCAAGTGCCTTTGCAATTAAAAAAGGACAAGGTTACTACCAGAACACATGGATCTTGTTTAATAATATTAATTACGGCGTCACGGACAACTTCTCAATTGGCGCCGGAACTGTACCCCTGTTTTTATTCGGCGTAAGTTCCACGCCCTTTTGGATTATGCCCAAACTGTCGATTCCTGTTGCCGGTGACATGCTGCACCTTTCAGCAGGCGCACTTGTTGGTGGAGTGATCGGGGAAGATGGAGGAAGCGGAGGCCTGCTCTATGGAACAGGCACCCTTGGTAATACTGATAAAAATATAACGTTGGGCCTTGGCTACGCCTACGGCGGTGGAGAAATATCAAGTACTCCGGTTGTGAACATTAGTGGAATGGTTCGAACCGGCCGGACTATTTACCTGGTCAGTGAAAACTATTTTGTGCCGAACACAGGTTTCGACGGCCTGGCATCATTTGGCATACGATGGGCACCCGAAAACTTTGCCGTGGATTTCGCCCTTCTCAGACCGCTTGAAGATACCGGATCCTTAATTGGCATACCGTGGCTGGGGCTCGCTATTCCTTTTGGGCGGTAGTTCAAAATCCTACTTCAGAACTGTTAAGCGTCGCGTGTGCATTTGCCCACCTGATCGAAGAGTATAGATGTACACCCCACTGGAGAGCTCAGAAGCATCGAATGTAACATCATGAGAGCCTGCCTGAAATCGGCCATCAGCAAGCGTCCTGATCTTTCGCCCGAGCATATCGTGCACGGCTATTTCCACATTCGTCACTTCCGGAACCGAAAATGAAATAACGGTGGAGGGATTAAACGGATTGGGATAATTTTGATTGAGCTCAATTCTGCCCGGGAGCTCCGCAATCACATCTGTAGAGGTCGCTTCGGCTGTGTATTCGACAACCAAAACAGGCCTAAACTCCTCATCGGGGTTATGCCGGCTGCTGAACCGTTTTGCAGTGCCTGTTTCTGATTCGTTACCAATCAGTATCAGCCCAAAATTTTCTTCCGGTCTGTCCAGCCACTTTTGAACCAGAGCCGTGAATTCCAATGTAGTCGTCCAGGTGTAGATGCCACTACCGTCAACATCAACCGAGCTGACGGCACTGCTGATGTAATCTCCTCCGGCGTTCTCCCAGTTTTGGTCAGGAAAAAATGTGTTCGTCCAGGTTGCGTCACCTTCCAGGGCATCACCACCACCGCCTTCCTCTCCTCCTGCATCTGACGCACCCTCTCCCCAGGCAGTCAAAACCTCGTGAAGTGACATGCTCATGGGTCCGGATATGGTCTTGTTCATTTCAAGCAACAGCTCCACGCTTTCAATCTTGGCACCCTGTGGAATTTCAGACAGATCGAACTGCAGCAGCGTTCTTCGTATATCTCCGGTTGCCGTTGTACCCGAGAAAATATAGACACCCTTGCCGTTGCTCAGATCACCTTCAGCTGATTCGTATAGCGTATTGTTTTTCGACGCAGAGAGCTCAGCAACATTCTGAGCATTCAGGGTCATTGCAAATAGCATCAGGGAGGCAGTGAAGATAACAGACAGTATAAATCGTTTCATTTTTCTTGATTCTTTTTGATCGGTCAGGTTAGCAATCTCTTGCATGTACCGCATATTTTACGAAAAAAGTTAGACAAGAGCTCAATTCAAAGATTAGAAAGCTCATTTCCGACCTTTCATTCATCCACTACGTCTCAACTCACGATTTGCGACAATGAAATTGGACATTAAACCGGACGTGTTCACTACTCAACCGCGTCCACGTCCACGTTGATTCTAACCTTACTTGCGCCTTTAGGTTTCATCGCATCGTACCTTTTAAATATTGAGGTCAGAATATGTTCAATATTGTGAGCATTGAAACTCCGGCTCATTTTGATATTGGCCTCCCATCGGTACTGTCCGTTCATCCATTCGATGACAGACGGCGCCGGCCCCGATACCGGCTCATCCCCGATAGCCAGCCTGATAGCATCACAAAACTTTTCCGCTACCTGCTGAACACTGCTCCATGAGGGGCTCTTAAACTGGAAAACAACCAGGCGGGAAAACGGCGGGAACATGAGCATTTCCCGCTCGGCCATCTCTCGTCTTGCGAACGCTTTAAAATCATGTGTTTTGGCGCATGTAATTGCCGGATGTTCCGGTTTCCAGGTCTGAACATAAACAACGCCAGGTTTCTCGGCGCGTCCTGCCCGGCCCGCTACCTGGCTCAAAAGCTGGTACATACGCTCGCCCGATCTGAACGACGGAAACGCCAGCTCTGTATCGGCGTTGATCACGCCAACAATTGTCACGTTTGGAAAATCGAGGCCTTTTGCCACGATCTGGGTCCCGATCAATATATCAGCCTCCCCATTCAGGAACGTCTGGTATATTTTCTGATGCCCGTGCTTTCCGGACGTTGTATCGCGGTCCATCCTCAGCAGACGTGCATCAGGGAACAGCTCTGCAATTTCCTCTTCCACCTGCTGTGTGCCGCTGCCTTTCGTTTTCAGATTTTCTGAACCGCACAATTCACACGTTTTATCAGCTCTGCGCGAGTACCCGCTATAGTGACAGAGAAGAATATTTTTCTTTTTATGATACGTAAGGCTCGTCGAGCTTTCCGGACTCTGCGGAATATGGCCGCAATCTTCGCACTGAAGGTAAGACGCGTATCCCCGCCTGTTAAAGAGCAAAATTGCCTGCTCCTTTCGGTTCAGGCATTTCTCAATTTCCTGATGCAGCTCTACCGTGAGCGGTCCCTGCATGGCTGACTTGTACTCAATCATATTCAGGATCTTGACCTCCGGCATTGATCCTGTCGGGCGCAACGGCAAATGCAGCAGGCCGTGTTTTCCCTCCTTCACAGCTTTTACGGACACCATGCCGGGTGTTGCCGATCCAAGCACGGCAACTGCTCCTTCCATGTGAGCCCTCATCACCGCCACGTCCCTGGCATTATACCGAGGCGCAGGGTCGTACTGTTTATATGAGGTATCATGCTCTTCATCCACAACAATAAGGCCCACATCCTGCACCGGGGCAAACACAGCAGATCTGGGCCCGATCGCAATTCGCTTCTCACCCGACCTGAGACTCTTCCAGGCTTCATACCGTTCACGTTCGCTCATCCGGCTGTGCAATACAGCAATCTGATCTCCGAAAATCTGGAAGAATCGCTGAACCGTTTGTGGTGTGAGCGCTATTTCGGGAACCAGCACAAGTCCGCCGCGTTTCTGTTCAAGCGCATATTTAAGCGCATGGATATAGACCTCCGTTTTACCGGATCCCGTCACGCCAAACAGGAGAAAACTTTTGAACTCACGCGTTTCAAGTACGGCCTGTATCTGTTCAAACGCATCCTGCTGCTGACCAGACAGCGTTTTAATCAATTCGGGCTGATGGATACCTTTATAAACTTCCGGCCCTTTCACCGGCAGGTCTTTCGATACAATCCATCCCTCTTCTTCAATCCGTTTGAGCGTATAGGACGTGAAAAGATTCTCATCAAGCAGCTCGCGATGCGGCAGCGGAAGATCCAGCTCTGATAGCTCCAGAAATGCCTGAACCCATTTTTTGTCCCGGTCCGATTCTGTTAAGTCAGATTTAATCTGTTCCGTATCTGCAGTATCGGGAATCGCCCAGTGTTTTACTTTTTTATAGTCAACTCGCTGGCGTGGCTGTTCCCATACGGTTACCCAGCCTCTCTTCATCAGCTTTTTTAGCCGTTTTCTGTCTTCACCAGTCCGCCATCGCTTTTCGGCATCTTTTTGAGTGTAGCTATTCTGCTCAATATCGTTTAGCATCTCGAGGTCATCTGTATCAGGATCGCCTTTAAATCCCTTCTTCACCCGAAGCACTTTTTCCGAGGAAAAATTCAGCCCCACTGGCAGTGCCGCCTGAATCGCTTCTCCCCAGCTACAAAAATAGAACCTGTGAATCCACTCAGTCAGCTCCAGCATTCCCGGGGTCATAATGGGTTCATCATCCAGCACCCGCTCAACCGAACGTGTTTCAAACGATGGTTTTTCGGTGTGAACATTCACTACCATGCCAATCGCAAATTCTTTACGCAAGGGCACCCAGACTCTCATTCCGGGCTGAATATTCTCATCACGGATGTCGTAGGTAAACACTTGTCGAACAGCGGTGGGAAAAGCAATGTCGGCATATCTGATTGGCATGCCTGAAACTAAAGAATATCATACTGAAATGGAATAAAAGTCCACATACTTATCCGGCCGTAAGATAACTAACTTGGTTATAAAAGTGGCTGCGTCATACATCAACGGCATTAAGATTCACTTCCTTTACGTCATTAGAGAACAGGAGACATAAGAATCTCAACCGAACCGATTTAAATGTGGGGTAAATAGTGTATCTTAATTCCGAAACTGACCATCCATCAACCCACGCGTATCTCAAACGGCAAATAAACAGATTCCAGTCTATTTTTAAGGCAAATCTTTTTATCTTTTCTGTCTTAATCCATGCTTACAAAAAGAATCATACCTTGCTTAGATATTAAAGACGGGCGCACCGTCAAAGGGGTGAACTTTGTAGGGTTGCGGGATGCCGGTGACCCTGTGGAACTGGCTCAGCGCTACACTGAAGAAAGTGCCGATGAGCTTGTTTTTCTTGATATCACGGCTACAAAAGAGAAGCGAAAAACACTTGTCACACTTGTGAAAGATATTGCCAAACACATCAACATACCCTTTACCGTGGGCGGCGGGATCAAGGCGGTAGATGAGATCACAGATATTTTGAAAGCGGGTGCCGATAAAGTATCGCTCAACAGCGCCATTGTCCACGATCCTGATCTTATCACTCGCGCATCGGACGCGTTTGGTTCTCAGGCCGTTGTTGCAGCAGTGGATGCAAAACGGAGAGATGACCACTGGGAAGTTTTTATCAGCGGCGGATCAAAAGCAACCGGCCTGGATGCGATCGAGTGGATTCAGAAAACGGAACGGCTCGGGGCAGGAGAAATCCTGCTCACCAGTATGGACCGCGACGGAACCAAATCAGGATTTGACCTGGAGCTTCTGGAAGAGGTGAACAAACACATTACGATACCTGTGATTGCGAGCGGCGGTGCCGGCACCATGCAGCACTGTTGTGATGCCGTTACCATCGGAAAAGCGGATGCAGTACTGGCCGCAAGTATTTTCCACTTCAGGGAAATTAAAATCAACGAATTGAAATTAAAAATGCAGGAAGAAGGCATTGACGTGCGAATTCTGCAGGAATCAACTGACTAAACATATGGATACCAAAGAAGAGATTGAATTTTTATACGACCTCGAACGACTTCTCATCAGCCGTAAAGAAGAGTTGCCAAAAGGTTCCTACTCCACAAGGCTATTCAAAAAGGGAATCGATAAAATAGCCCAAAAACTTGGGGAAGAAGCTGTTGAGACGGTCATTGCCTCCAAAAACAAGAATCAATCGGAAGTGATCAACGAATCGGCCGACCTGATTTACCACCTGCTGGTTTTGCTTGTGGAGCGAGGTATTTCACTTGATACGGTGGTCCAGGAGATGATGCTGCGGAGTAAGAAGTAGGCAACCCTGATTTTAATATCGGGTCAAGCCGGAAAATCACAGGGACTGATTTTTGATATCGTCTTATCCCAACTCGTACATTTTACTCCAATGAAATCGTATATTTAACGATTTCTCTGAGTCCCATCTCATTCTCTTCCGATGAATAGAGGTACCCGTTTTTGATGTCCTGAATGTTTTTATTTCTGTTCCACGGGGCTGTAGCAAGAAGCTCACCCATATTGGAAAGCACATGGAGCACCGTATTGTCCATATCATTCACCAATCGTTCTACCCATATCCGGCCTTCATTATCAACGGTAAATGTGGTCCATGACGGCCATAGATCAGGCATGTCATCATTTCGCACCATGCTGAACCACTGTTCGTCGCGGTCTTCATACATATCCAGAACCTCACCTCTTTCCAGAGGCATCTTTTGATAAGGATAATAAATTGACCGCTGATACTCTCCGGTTTGATCATACACGCTGAATAGAAAATGCTCATTCCAGCTATGAATAAGTTGGTTATTCCAAATATCTGTACCTGCTGAACGTTTGTAAGGAACACTCATTACCATGATCGAATTACCCTCTCTATGCACAAGGGCCTCTGATGCACCAAATGAAAAAATGTTTTCTGTAGACAGAGAATCTCCCGACCATTCAAGAGTTACACCCTCAATTGAACGTTTGCTATCATCAGAAGCACCGGCAGAAAACGAACTGCCGGCTACAATTATATACGTTTCGCTGCCGGTAAGGTAGAAATCCTGCGGGTATTGAAAATTACCGCCCTCACCTTCACGCTCAATTGAAATAGTTGTCTCCCCTGCTACCTCGAAGTTCTCCAGGTCATACCGGGTAATGCGATTCAGATTGCGATCCATCAGGTGAAAATATCGGTCATCAATACGCATGGTACCTACGCTTCGGTATTCACCCGGTCCTTCGCCCTCCCGGCTTACCTGCTGGTTGTAGCTTCCGTCAGGATTATAAAGGTGCAGCTTGGTCTCCTGCATGTCAGCTACAAACACGCGTCCTTCATGATCTGTCACTGAAGACAGCCAGCCGCCAAGGAACAGATCGTCAGTGTCTCCATATGTTGCCACTTTTGTAAGTGACAGCTCGTATGCCGGTTCACTATCTGCAGAAAAAACAGCCACGTTTTCAAGAGCCGCCACCTCTTCAGGAAGCTCAACCTCGGGTTCCGACGCGCAGCCAGCAATAAATAGAACGAATAAAATGACACTTGGTCTTACCATAATTTTCCTGTTTGATGACTTTATTTGTTAATTACCCTAATCTTTTTTCACTTTTCACTTTGCCTTTTCACTTCTCTTGTCTCACATCTCACTTAAATCAAACCCATACTTCACAACTTCTTGCAAACCTGTTTCCTCATCAGTTTCCATAAAGTATGCGCATGCGTCTTTTACCATCACAACCCTGTCTGTTGCCGGTCGGCTGAACTCCGCCAGCTTTTCGCCGCTTTCTGCCAATAACCACCAGTCGTTCACCTCTGTATCAGCTGTTGGAGTTGAAACCCAAAACCGATCTTCATCATCTATATAGAAGGATTCGAACGCCAGCCTTTTTTCAGGAATGTCCATTGCGCTGATTTCTTTTCTGGATGTTTCATCTTCAATATTTGCAAGCATTTCTGAGCGGTCGAGCGGCGGGAGGGTTTTTGAGTGATAGATCGATCGCAGCGTATCTCCTTCGAGAGAGATCACATGAAACAGAAAACGATCCGAAAATCCGGCTACAATCTCTTCATTTTGATTAAACCCGATATGAGACTCTCCCATGAACGGCAATGACGAGATGCGGATCATGTTATCACTCTGAAGCATCAGCATTTCACTTGCAGGAAACTCTATAAACTCAGATGCAATGGTATTCCCTTCTGCATCCAGAATACGTGGCATATACCTGCGATAAAACTTTTCATCTTCACGCTGCATGCTGTTGTACAGTACAAGAAACCGGCTGCCTGACAGTGGTTCAGCCGCCACCGGAAAGCCACTTAAATCTTGAGTGCCTCCACTGAGCGTGTGAGAACGAAGATAGTCACGTCCTACTGCATCAAATACAGACACACGCTGCTGCTGTGTGTCAAGCGCAAAAAGCTCGCCTTCATGCAATTTTATGCTCGATATCGAAAGAAATTCGCCCGGGCCTTCTCCTTTCCCGCCAATGGTTGTTTGATACTCACCGGACTCACTGTAGATATGGATGACAGCCTCAGTTCGGTCGGCCAGATACAGGGTGCCGTCATCAGCCACCGCTACTCCCGCCATCGACCCGATATAGACATCATCCGTATCACCATAACGGGCCTGTCGTTCAAACGAAATATCATAGAGCGGAGCAGTTTCACCGGAATAAACGGCCACGTTTTCCAATGCGGCAACATCCTCCGGTACGTTTACTTCAACTTCTCCTGAGCTGCAAGACGTGACTATTATTCCAACAAAAACTATACAGGCCTTTAAGATTTGGTTTGATCGACTCATTGTTTATGATGACTGTTCGCTTATTACGATTTAATTAGTAGGGAAAGATAATGCATATTCTTTTTTAAAAAGACAACAAGAAAAAAGACAATTCTTGATGTCGGGTACTAATCCAATACAAGCCTATAGCGCTTTACAATTTCGAATCCATCGCTATCATTTTCGGTAATATATACAGAGTTGTTCCGAACGAGATGAATAGTGTCTTCTGCGGGACGTGTAACCCTTCCTAAATGCCGACCATCTTTTGAAGCAATAATCCACTCTGATTCACTCAGGTTTTCTGTAAAGCGCTCAATCCAAAATCGGTTTTGATCGTCAACAAGAAAGCTTCGGATTGCGGGCCAGGTATCAGGCAGTTCTTCATCACGAAGTATCTCCATATAACGGTCGCTATAGCTTTCACGAAGTTGCCGACGGGTCAAAGTAAGTTTATCTACTTCATCAAACCAGGCGCCGGTATAATCTCCACTATTATTGTATTCTTTGAATAGTAGATTTTCGGACCAATTCGTATAGATTGTGCCGTCTGATATAGCATAGAGTGTACCATTGCGCCCATATAGCGGAGTCACTACCCCTATAGACCCTGCGTTTTCAAACATGACACTCTGCTGTACGGGAATCTTAAGCTGAGCTGTTCCCTCGTACCCTTCTTCCAGATGAAAAATATCCACCGGCTGAAAGTGAAGCTTGTCCGTACCGCCCGAAAAGAGTAAAAAGGTTAATAAAAACCGATTGCCGGGCAAAACAAAAAACTCTTCCGGCATCGGCCGCATATTTGTTCTTGTTGATTGTGACTCGCCTGAAAGACCGATTGTCGCCTCAACGTCCAGTGATTCTGTGTTAAAGGCTGTAATCCTGTTTAAATTCCGATCAAGGGCATATACAATTCCGTCCCGATATCTTAGCTTTATGAGAGACCGAAATTCACCCGGGCCTTCTCCATCGCGTCCAAATGATTCAAGAAAGGTCCCGTCTGCATCAAAACGATGGATCGTAAACTGATCGCTATCGGCAATGTACACACGACCATTCGAGTCTGAAGTAATAGATGAAACAGTACCGATGAGCAGGTTGGGATCGCTATAATGAACAGAATCGGCCAGCATTAAATTAAATGCAGGATCAACGGAGTGATCTATTTGAGTTACGTTGCTGAGAGTATCGAGATCCGCTTGAAGGGGAAGATATTGTGCCTGCACGTCCAAGGCGGAAATCGCCAGTAACATTAGTAGTGAATAAAAAGAGAAAACAGGTTTCAAAATAGATCTCCTCTTACTCTTCCACAATTTCATATACCTCAGTGCTCCACGTATCCGGATCATCATCCGGACCCGATACCGAAAAAAGAACACGGTTACCGGATGTTGAAAAGACGCCGAGCGTACCGTCAGGCGGCTGGACTGTCCCTAAAAACTGTCGGTCTTCATCGAACAGATCAAAAACACCCGAGATTTTATCATGTGCTTGTCTCTGTACCCAAAGCCGGCCCTCGTGGTCAACAAACATATCAATAATCATGCGTTTAAATCTTGGCAAATCGGACGACTCCAGGTCAACTCCCACTCTTGAAGACGCTTCCTTCCTGCGTTCGGCCATCTGCTCGAGTTCAAGCTCGGAGTACTCGGTCGGCCCTAACTCATCCCGACCTATTTCATAGGACTCTCCGGTCTCCGGCGTCACAAAATATACGCGGTACCGCTCATCATTTGGCTTTGTATAAAATGAAAGGTCATTCCGGAACCAAAACCTGCAAAACATGCAGGAGATCTGTTCCTCAGGCGGATCCTCTCTCTGAAGTTCAAGCCGCAAAAACTGTTCGCTGTTTTCAAGAGTTGAATTAAATTGAGTCATGATAATATCTCCACTGTTTCCCCCCATAATTTTGAACGGATGAGCAGAGTAAACCAAGTTGTCTCCGGCCCATTGTAGTGCCATGTTCCAGCCTACATCAATTGTAACCCGATGCCGCTGTTCGCTGTAGACATCTGAAACAGTAAGTGCCGCTGAATTTATATCCGCCACTGCCACGAGCCCATCATCCCGAATAGCAACTGCGCTCAGATTCTGATATTCACCGGGCCCGCGTCCCTGGCCACCCTTCGCGAAAATCAGGTCTCCTTCACGGTTAAAATGGTTGATGGTGTTTAACGCCCTATCAACAATCACTAAAGAACCGTCTAACAGGACTTGCGCATCTACAGGAAAAGGAATAACCATCGGTTTAGTAATAGACCATTCGTGCACTTTCTGAAAACTCATATTCAGGGCCTCCTCTCTATCACTATCATCCGGTTGACCTGAACAGTAAAAGGGTAAAATAAATAGAAATGTAAACAACAATGCAGTGAAAACATGTTTGAAATGATTCATAGGAATAGTTTTTCTTGATGAAGTAACGATGCAGATAGTAGATTTCAAATAATGCCTATTCTTTTTTAAAAAGGCAAATAAAGATCTGGTACAAATCCAGATTTTTCTACGGGAGTAAAACTACAGTGTGTTATCTGCCTGATGTTTAACCGGTACACATTCACGGATATCCTGTAAAAGTATGTGTCGTTGAATCGACCACAACTGCAAGTGACCGACTCCATTTTCTTGATTGAAACTGTTTACAGCGCTTTTTTAGAAGAAAAACTGGAATTTAATATGCTGTTTAATGCTGTCTTTGATACTGTTACTGCTCACATTTTTCCCGAACTTCTGCCAAACTTTTAGTAACATCAGGGCAATCGATTTACAATAAATAAACAGATCTATGAAATATACTTTTCTGCTTCTTTTATCAATGGCACTAACCATTCAGCTCACAGCACAGGATAGTGAAGACGAATGGGATATAAACCAACACAGGGCCGAAGAAACAACAAGCCTCAATTTTGAAACGTCTGAAGGGACGTGGATGAACCTTGATGTGAGTCCCGATGGCGATGAGATTGTTTTTGACCTGTTCGGCGACATTTACAGCATGCCGATTGAAGGCGGTGATGCCGTGGTACTTCGGCAAGGTCTGGCCTATGAAATACAGCCCCGGTTCAGCCCTGATGGGTCTAAAATCTCGTTTACCAGCGATGCAGGTGGCGGTGACAACATTTGGGTGATGAACCGCGACGGCTCTGAAGCAGAACAGGTCACAGATGAAAGTTTTCGACTACTGAACAACGCCACATGGACCCCAGATGGCAACTATATTGTGGCACGCAAGCATTTCACGTCAGGCCGTTCTCTTGGTGCCGGCGAGATGTGGATGTATCACATTACGGGTGGGTCCGGAATTCAGCTTACCGAACGCCCGAACGACCAGCAGGATGCCGGCCAGCCGTTTGTATCTCCCGATGGACGCTACGTGTATTACAGCCAGGATGTGTATCCCGGCGGATATTTCCAATACAATAAAGATGCGAACAACCAGATCTATGTCATCAACCGGTATGACCGGGAATCCGGTGAAATTGAACGCGTGACCGGCGGCCCCGGCGGAGCGATCTCACCAACTATTTCACCTGACGGATCAAAAATGGCTTTTATCAAACGGGTGCGAACTAAATCGGTGATGTTCATTCGTGATCTGGAGACCGGAATCGAAAAACCGGTATTTGATGGACTCAGCCACGATCAACAGCAGGCGTGGGCTATTTTTGGTCCCTATACGAACTTTAACTGGACACCCGACGGCGAGAATCTGATCTTTTGGGCACAAGGTGGCATCCATAAATTGAATGTTGAATCCCTGGATATAGAAGAGATTCCATTTACGGCTCAAATGAATCATGAAATTGCAGAGGCGGTCCACCACAAATTCGATCCCGCACAGGACACATTTACCGCTCAGGCCATCCGCCACGCGGTTACATCTCCCGATGGCAATATGCTGGTATTTAACGCAGCTGGATATCTCTGGAAAAAAGATCTGCCTGATGGTACACCGCAACGATTGACCGGTGACGAAAATCTGGAATTTGAGCCAGCATTTTCACCTAACGGCCAGATACTTGCCTACGTAACCTGGACAGATGGAGACCTTGGCGCCATCAAAACACTCCGTATGGATCGTCGAAATGCAAATCCGCAAACCATCACAGAAGAGAAAGGAATCTATCGAGAACCGTCATTTTCTCCGGACGGGGAAACAATTGTATTCAGAAAAGAATCGGGTAATGACCACCAGGGATTCGCCTATACTCTAAACGCGGGAATTTATCACATGCCGGCAACCGGCGGTGAAATGACTATGGTACGCGAGGGCGGAAGTACGCCGAAATTCAACGCAACCGGGGATAGGATTTACTACCAGGCGCGAACTAACTTCCGCAGTGTGGATTTGAACGGTTATGATGAGAAGCAGCATTTTACGTCAGAATATGCCATAAACTTCACTCCCAGCCCCGACGACAAGTGGATTGCGTTCACTGAACTTTATAAAGTGTATGTGGCTCCGATGCCAAAAACAGGGTCGGAATTGAATTTGCACGCCAACACCAAATCTTTTCCTGTGACCCATGTTGCGCGCGATGCAGGCTATAACCTGCAGTGGTCAGCCGACGGGGAACGCCTGAACTGGACTCTCGGCGAAAAATACTACACCATTGAACTTGAGGAAGCATTCGATTTTCTAAACGGTGGCATGAACGAGGAACTTCCGCTTGGCGAAAGCGATGGAATATCCATAGGCCTTGAGCTGGAAACTGATATTCCGGACGGTTCAGTAGCGTTTACTAATGCGAGAATCATTACGATGAATGGCGACGAAGTGATTGAAAACGGAACTATTGTCGTAAGCGAAAATCGAATTGTAGCCGTAGGCGAAACCGGAGAGGTTTCTATACCTGACGGAGCTTTTGTTGAAGATGTTCAGGGTAAAACTATCATGCCGGGCCTTGTGGACGCCCATGCACACATCGGCAATTTCCGTGAAGGCCTCAGCCCGAACCAGCAGTGGCACTATTTTGCCAACCTGGGATACGGTGTGACGACATCTCACGATCCGTCGTCGAATACTGAAATGATCTTTTCACAGTCTGAGATGGTCAAAACAGGCACGATGATAGGACCCAGAATCTTTTCCACCGGACGCATTCTCTATGGTGCAGAAAACGTCCAGAAAACGGTGGTCAATAATCTTGATGACGCCCGCTCTGCTATCCGCCGAACCCAGGCGTTTGGTGCCACATCGGTTAAAAGCTACAATCAGCCCCGTCGCAATCAGCGGCAACAGATTCTTCAGGCAGCCCGGGAGCTTGGCGTGAACGTCATGCCTGAAGGCGGCTCGACCTTCACCCACAACATGAGCATGATTCTGGACGGGCACACCGGCATCGAACATAATGTACCTATCTATCCGCTGTATGAAGACGTGCTGAAAGTGTGGGAAGCGTCTGATGTGGGCTATACGCCAACACTTGTCGTCAACTACGGCAGTATGAGCGGCGAATATTACTGGTACCAGCACACCAATGTATGGGAAAAAGAGCGATTGTTGACTTTCACGCCACGCGGCGTGGTAGATTCACGAAGCCGCCACCGAACAATGGTGCCTGAAGAGGAGTACGAGGTCGGCCACTTTAAAAGTGCGGCCGCTGCAAAAGAGCTGCACGATCGTGGCGTAACGGTCAACATTGGTGCCCACGGACAGCTCCAGGGCCTTGCTGCTCACTGGGAAACCTGGATGTTTACACAAGGCGGTATGAGCAACCACGACGCGCTGAAAGTGGCTACCATCAACGGTGCCAACTATATTGGCGTGGGCGAGCACCTGGGATCATTGGAACCCGGCAAGCTGGCCGACCTGATTGTGATTGACGGCAACCCGCTGGAAGATATTTACGATACCGAAAACGTAGTGTACACCATGGTGAACGGCCGGCTGTACGACGCCTCAACCATGAATGAGATAGGAAACTATTCCCGAGAACGCCTGCCCTTCTGGTGGGAACGCGAAGGCTACAGCGAACAGTTCGACTGGCACTCCATTATCGAAGCAGATTCCCACGGCAGAGGTCATGTTAACGGGCACTAAAAAGTCCCCCTTTCCTGAAGGGATGCCTGCGGCGATAAAAGGGGGATTTACGAACGATGAATCAACATCATATTTAAAGGAATGAAACCAACCCTCCAAGGCTTCTAAACCTTTGGAGGGTTAATTGTAATTAAACTCAATTGCCGGATAGTTAGAGCTGTCCGGCATTTTTTTCAATCATCTCAGAAAAATACACTATAACACATTTCTGTGTAGTCAAAACTGTCTCTGTTTCAATCTACTAAACCATTTATTGTATGAAAGCATAAATAAAATCGGTGCAACTCTATTAATAAAGTGCAGCAAACAGATCGTTGCTAGGATTAATAACAAACTCGTCACCGGCATTATTATACAAACCCACCTCGATGATATTATATCCGTTTCTGAGGAATTCATTCTTCGGGATATTCTGGCGCTTGGGAACAATTGAATATTCGCTTAAATGCACTTCTATCTTTCTCGAGAATACTGCAATAAATAAGTGGTTTTTAAAAAAATCGACTGTATCAGTTTAACCGGTGGAACAGTAGATCTATAGTTAGCCATGTTAAAGATAAGCGGTTTTTAATTTGGGAGTTGGTTACGCCACTAAAGGATTATTCGCCACCATCAAACCGCTAAAAGAAGGCTTTTAATGACTGCCCGTCTGCACGCTATATATGCGGGCTGACGGGTCAGGGACACCCATCAGTCGGTAAAAGCGACCGACAGATGGGTATTTCAAAGCACTCTAAAGCCTTATTTAACATTCGCTGCAACAGTTTTTGTTGGGAATCTATCTAGAATATGAAATGTAATAAAATTGTATTGTGTACTTGAAACTGCAATTCTAACGACTAACTTTTGTTCTTTTTGAGATTAATAAATATTATGATTCCCATCAAAATAAATATCGAGATTATAGTAAGTATTATGATTTCTATTGTTCCAAATGTAATCATTTACACCTTATTTTAATATTTATCTAATCTTGTAATAATATAGATTTTATTTGAAAATAATCAATTCTGTAAAGTGATGACAACCCTTGTCTTAAATACAACATGTCACTATTTACTGTAAAGTCTGATATATCGAGATTTTCTTCATTGCGATCGTTAAAAACGAACCTTATAACAAACTCATAGTCATTATTGAAAACGAAAAGCCCAGTCTTCATAAGTACGAATATCATGCCATCATAATATTCCATTTTAAATATCTGCTGTGAGCTACTTTTTATATCTTCACTTGATATAGGTATATATGGTTCAGGTAAAGGGTCATTCTCTCCTAGAACAATTTTGCCTGTAAGAAGGTCATTCCCATCAAAAATCATAATTTCTTTTTCCCCGACCAATGCAATCAATATATGTTCTGGTGTTGATATTATTGAAGCTATATTATTTCTGGCAGCTGGTTGGTACCCATGAGGAATTCGATTATCAATAAGAGTTTTCGTCGTCTTAGTGGTCGAATCATATATTCTAAGAATTTTTTCCTCATCTGAAAAAGTTGCTTCAGAGTAATATTTGCCATTGGTGTAAGCAAAACGATCCGTCACTAAAATATCTATAACACTTATTAGAGGATCTTTGATCAGATTCAGATTTTGATCGTAATGATAAAATCTCGATGTATCCATAGAGTAGTACACAAGGGTATCACTGTCCGCGGTTCTGGTTCCGGAGATCATAGCCCCGGACTCTCCGGGGCCTCTTCCAGTCTTCGTCAAACCATTCATTTGAGGGCAACATGTGTTCGGATCTTGATGCATATAGTAGAATAGTGAATAACCTGAGGCCGGTACCCGAGGAGTTACTACAAGTCCTTCTTTATTTGATTGCAATGAAAATTGTGCCGGAGCAAATAGTTCTTCTATTTCATACAACTGTGGATAAACAATTGTACTGTCACTTAAATCCGATTTAATGTCGTAAATATGGATCTCCCGGTTCTTTTCCTCCGTACAGCCCAATAGCAGAACCAAAATTGCCGCTCCGACAAATTTACATTTAGTCATAAATAATCGACGATTGAACTTAATTGATTATAGTTAACCTTGATAAGATATTGCTCCGTTTCAAAGTGAACCACTGTAAACACCATCACCATAATCTGTACTACCTTGCCATTGCCCATCAATAAAGCATCTAATTTTTAATTCCCATCCTGCATAGAATAATTTCGATTGTACCAGCCTTACATCGCAAGAATCTGTTGCACACATTTGAATATCAACAACATCGGTGACACCTACTTGTGCCTGTGTTGACTGAGTTATTGGTACTAATGTAATTATGAAAAATAATAGTAAAGTAATTGTTCTCTTCATTTTGGAAGTGTTTTGGTTATTGCCCAGTAGCGGGCTATAGTTCACTTCAATATTGTCAGTTAAATTTAGTTTAAGCAATAGGCACATGTGCCTACTCAAGTCCATAAATTCCTACTTTGAAGTATTTGAGAAATCACCGTTACGGGTACTCATAAGCCACTTTACCAACCCATGGCGTCCATTAATGTTCAACTTAGAAGTTCAACTTAGAACAGATTTTCCTTCTGTGCGAGTGAATAGTCCGAACCGATAGATACAGCTCGTCTGCGATTTCTTTGTTCATAAGTCCCTTACCCACAAGTTTCAGTACCTCAACTTCCCTTGGCGATAACATCTCAAGGACTTCCAGGTAGGTTTTATTGTCGGTTGGTTGGTTAGACTCTGCCATGATGATAGCTTTTGGGGTTAACAGGATTCTTTTGATGTACCGTCGATAAATGATTTCTCTCTAAATAGCTAATTATAACCACTTGAACAAGGTGGACTTAATGGGT
>Ga0306912_1000152_pt1 | contig 41524 bp, 51 predicted proteins | sample AntRauFillE10628_FD_190443 | JGI IMG/M metagenome (GOLD analysis project Ga0306912, IMG submission 190443) | Saline lake microbial communities from Rauer Islands, Antarctica - Metagenome Filla E10 #628 (v2) (version 2) | ecosystem: Environmental > Aquatic > Non-marine Saline and Alkaline >...
ACGTGGGAACCATGGGCGGTATTCCATCTGGTACGATTGCGCAAAATGGCACGTCAACGCTCAATGGCATTGAGTTCGCCGAGCGAGTGCTTGTAGAATATGTCGATGACCCAGCTGATGGACAAGACACGGCAACAACGTCTGATAGTAACGCTATCCCGTCTGATTATAAAAGAGTAAAAGTAGAATACTCGTGGGACATCGGTAACGGAGCAAATAGTATTTCGTTAATTAGTAATATCGTACCTAGGTCTGTTGAGACCACTGCTGGAGGAGGAACCGCCCGGATTAATGTAATTGACGAGAATTCGATGCTTTTGCCTGGAGCGTCGGTGCAATTGCGTAATGATACTACGACTTCCACAATTGACGTCACCCGTCTTACTGACGCGTCAGGAGCAGCCTTGTTTTCGGGCGCACCGGCGGGCAGTAATTATCAAGTGAGTGTGACGGCTAATATTGCTGGAAACCAGTATTCCACTACAGGAACCTATCAATCGACTACTTCAAACCCAACCCCAACTGTGGCTCCGTTTACAGTACTGGAAGCTGACGTATCGACCTTAACCTTCCAGATAGGTGAGCTAAGTGACTTGGATATTTCTACCTATAGTGCTTTGGCTGAAGGTTCAACGTATGAAGAATTTACTGATTTGTTGACGGTAGCTTCTTCGACGAATGTGGAGTCAGTCAGCGGGGAGGCAGTGCTAGAGAATACGGCTGGTGTCTATCAGACAAACGGAATCGTCTACATTGAAGTTATCACTCCCACCCCACTCCATAGTTGGGAGACTGTTCGAGTAGCAACCGATGTGCCAGTGAATACTGATTATGCAGTACGTTTCTATACCGGCACCGGAACTGGACCATTCACCCTGATTCCTGATGGAGACTTGCCGGGGAATGGTATCGGCTTCACTGACTCACTGATTGATATTTCGATGCTTGATACTACGATTTATCCTTCCATGACTGCCGGAATTACTCTCCAGACATCAGACACCACACAAACTCCAGCCATTGATGAAATAGAAATCTTTTATACTCAGAGCCAAACACCGCGGAGTGCCACTACCTATGATATTTTTGGCACCAAGAGTATCGGTACCAACAGTAGTTCCAGTCCGATTTATAAATACGACACTTCTTTTACTACAGATGGGTCAGGAGAGTATGAAATAACTGACTTAGAATTTGATCAGTACACAATAGAGAATCAGTCGGGGCTTGACGTGGCCAGTGCATGTCCAGCTCACCCCTTTAGACATCAGGCGGGTATTGATGGCGAACTTTCATTTACATTAGTGAGCAATGATACAAACACTGCTCGGGTGCACGTAACTGATGTGTCAGATCGCGCCATTCCCGGGGTAGAAGTCACTCTCAGTCGGCCCGGATATAGTCAAACCATCAACACTAATGTCTGCGGGCAAGCGTTCTTTACCGGCGGAGTGAGTATCAATAATGACTATAGTATTGATATTTCAGCGGCTGGGTATTCAGATGTGAATCTGACCGGAATTGAAATATCTGGTGACATTACTCAAGCTGTGACAATGACTGATTAATATGAAACAGGCACCATTCAAAAATCAATCCGGTTTAACTCTGGTAGAGACAGTTATCGCAATTGGTATCTACACCGTGTTGATGTTAGCTATCACAGCCAGTATCACATCTATCTATCGAACAAATTCCTATACTTTAAGCCAAGCCAATGAGGTTGATAATGCTCGACGCGGAATGACACAGTGGAATCGAGACACCAAGGAAATGCTCTTGGCTGAAGATGGCACTTTTCCGTTGGCGGTCATTGAGGAGCATAAGCTGGGATATTTTAGCGATACTGATCAGGATTTAAATGTGGAATATGTCGAATACATCCTCGCGTCGACAACGTTAACAAAATACGTGTATAACGCGACTGGTACTCCAGCAACCTACGATTTTACTACACCCGATACACAAGAGACCTTGTCGCTGTTTGTGCAGAATTTGAATCAAGGTACTTCCACCTTCTTTTATTTTGATGAAACTGGCGCAGCATTGAACTCCACCTCACCGTTGGTTGATGTAAAATATATCAAAGCGCAGATTATCGTAAATATTGACCCGTTTCGATCGCCTGGAGAATTTATGTTGCGGTCAAGTATTGCTCCAAGAAACCTAAAAGATAACTTATAAAATATGTATAGTCCTTCATCAGTTCATCCAAAAACAAACGCGGGGTTTTTGCTGGTGTTGGTATTAGTGATGGGGAGTGTATTTCTATTAATGATCAGTACATTCATTGGGTATGTTGTGACCCAAAACCAACTCGTCAATTTTCGTCATGAGCAACAACGGGCTACTGAGATTGCCGAGGCTGGATTGAATTATTATCGTTGGTATTTGGCCCACTATCCTGGAGATGTAACAAATGGGACAGGTCTGCCTGGGCCGTATGTGCATGAGTACACGGACCCGGAGGGAGGCGTAATTGGGGAATTTTCACTGGAGGTAGCGAGTAGTACTTACTGTGGAGATATTGCTTCGGTCGAAATCGCTTCTACTGGACATACCTATGTCGACCCAGATGCAAAGAGTACGGTGCGCGGGAGTTACTCTCGTCCGTCGGTAGCGAGTTATTCCTTTGTGACGAATTCTGGGGTTTGGTACGGAGCCTCAAGTAACGTCAATGGACCGATTCATACCAATCAAGGAATACGCATGGAGGCCTCACATAACTCCATTGTGAGTAGTGGACAAGCCGACTGGACATGTGATAACTCATACGGCTGCAGTCCTACCCAGACGGTGGACGGGGTCTTTACTACGAGTGGAAATGCCAACCCTTCACTGTTCTCATTCCCAACCGCTCCGATTGACTTTAACGGCGTCACTCTTGACTTGGCTGTGATGCAAGACCGTGCACAAAATAAAGGAGGCCTCTATTTTCCGAGTTCAGGCAAGGCGGGGTATCATGTAATTTTTCAACCTGGGAATACGGTTGAAGTACGAAGAGTGAATAGCAAAACAAATGAACCCAGTGGATACGCGTGGGGGAGGTATATGAATATTCTCAAAGGTACGAGTCTGGTCGGTGTCTACAATATTGATCCCCAGTGCCCTGTCATCTTTATTGAAGATCAGGTGTGGCTCGAAGGGGAGGTTGATGGCAAGGTGTCAATTGCCGCGGCTGATATCGACACTGTCGGAGAAGATCCTTCGATTATTCTCAATGGTAATCTCACATATGGTTCTGCAGATGCTGGACTCCTGGCCGTAGCGGAGTATGACATGTTGATTGGTTTGGTAGTGCCTGATGACCTGGAGCTGAACGGAATATTTGTAGCGCAGACGGGTCATTTTGGTAGAAACTATTACAACACTTCAATGCCAAATTCTTGGGAGGAGTATATTATGCGCAACTCCCTCACGTTAAATGGCACAATCGTGTCTAATAACCGCGCTGGTTATAATTGGGTGACCAGCGGCGGGGTGACTGTGTCTGGCTTCGATAGCTCCGACAGTTCGTATGATGCGAGTCAGGTATTTGATCCCCCTCCGTACACGCCAATCACTTCCGATGTCTATTCATTTTTCAATTGGAGACAAGATGGGTAAAGGAAAAGCGACAGACGACGGTCTGTCGCTTTCTTTTTATGTTCATCGCGTTTGCAAAAAGTCTTTTTCCTGAAAGTGGCTGGTGTTCTAGATTGTAGTGGTGATGCGCGGATACATTGCCTTAGGAAAGGGCAATGTACTCGCGATGCATTCGCAATATGCCCTTTGGGCATTTGCTTCCAGAAATACTTTTTAGGAACAGAAAAGAATTTGGAAGTAAATTCATAATAGTCGCTTGCGCTCGTTTATTCATTCATCATGCTACAATTTCTTCATATGAAAAAAACCAATCCATTAATCGCTGGAAACTGGAAATTACATCCGGTGACTCAGGCTGATGCGGTTGCCTTGGCTGCCGATGTCGTGAAGAACACAAAAAAAATTGAAAATGTACACGTTGCTATCGCCCCACCGTATCCGTATTTGATTCCCGTAGAAAAGAAAACCAATAAGTCTGCAGTTGCATTGTGCGCACAAGATGTTTCAACCGCGAATATGGGAGCGTTTACTGGCGAGGTGTCTATTCTGCAACTCAAAGACATCGGTACTGAATTTGTTATTCTCGGTCACTCAGAGCGACGTGCTATGGGAGAACAAGATGACTCCATTCGCGAAAAAATGCTCCTGACGCTCAAGCATCGGATGACACCAATCGTGTGTATTGGCGAAAAGAAGCGGGACGAAAAAGGAGACTATCTTTCATTCGTTGAATCGCAACTGACAGAGTTGTCTCAAGGAGTGACTGCTGCGCACATCAAGAAAGTGGTGATTGCGTATGAGCCTATTTGGGCTATCGGTACGGGTAAGACTGCCACGGTAGAAGACGTGAAGGAAATGCAAATCTTCATTGAAAGTGTGTTGACTAAACTCTATGACCGAAAGACCGCGAATAACGTGCGACTCCTCTACGGAGGTTCGGTCAAGCCACACAATGCAGCCCAGCTACAAGCCGGCGGGGGAATGAATGGATTTTTAGTTGGTGGAGCCAGTCTCAAAGCTGAAGATTTTGCCGAAATCATCGCGCAATCAATTATTTAGTATGAAAAAAATTACGGATGTAGAGAATCTCAAAGGGAAGTATGTGCTGGTTCGTTCTTCGTTGAATATTCCACTGCACGAAGGAAAGATACGCAATGCCTTCCGCCTCGAGCGAGCATTGCCCACCTTGCGGTATCTGCATGAAGCGGGTGCGCGGACGATTATCTTGGGTCATCTGGGTCGGAAGCCCGAAGAAAGTCTCAAGCCTGTCTTTGACGCCTTAGAAAAACGCCTACCAGTGCACTGGGGAGGAGTCGTCACTGGCGAAGAATTTTTGGCGCGAAAAGAACTCTTGGCTGATGGAGAAATCCTGATGGCAGAAAACCTCCGTCAAGATGAACGAGAAAAAGAAAATGATGCAGAATTTGTAGAGTACTTGGCAAGCTTAGGAGATATTTACGTGAATGATGCGTTTGCCGTTGCACACCGTGAGCATGCGTCGACGTTTGGATTGGCCCAGAAACTCCCAGCCTACGCTGGACTCACAATGGAAGAAGAGGTGACTGAATTATCTAAAGCGTTTACTCCGGAACACCCCTCACTGTTTTTATTGGGGGGCGCGAAGTTTGAGACCAAAATGCCTTTGGTGGAAAAGTACCTTGAGGTATACGATCAGGTGTTCATTGCCGGAGCATTGATGAACGACATCTTTAAAGCCAAAGGCTATGAAGTTGGCAAATCATTGGTGTCTGACATTTCTTTGCAAGGAGCTCCGCTGTTAGATAATCCCAAACTGTTACTTCCGATTGATGTAGTGGTTGATGGTCCAGCTGGAAAGCAAACGAAAACTCCAGACCAAGTATTGCCGGAGGAGAAAATTATGGATATCGGACCACTGACCGTAGATATGCTGGTGACCTATATCGAAAAAGCCAAAACGATTCTTTGGAATGGTCCGTTCGGGGCGTACGAAATTGGGTACATTGAAAGTACCGAAACTACGGCCAAGCACGTGGCGCACTCCGATGCCTTCTCGGTGATTGGTGGGGGCGACACGGTGGCAGCGATTGAAAAACTAGAGCTGAATGATGAATTTGGGTTTGTATCCATTGCTGGTGGGGCGATGCTAGCGTTCTTGGAGCATGGTTCTACTTCGGTGATTGATGTGTTAGGTAAGGAGTAGTCGCATCATTGGGTAAAAGAAAAACCGCGTCCTCATCCGGACGCGGTTTTTCTTTGGGCAATTAGATCGTTTCCGCAGGGTCGTCTGCTGTGTCTATCTGATCTTCCAGGATAGTCTGTATGCGGGCCGCTTGTTCGCCTAGTGTTTGGTCGTCCGCTTCGTGTTGCTGTGGCATTACGGCACCGAGCGGTTCTTGTTCGCTCGTCATGGGATAGAGTTTGATGTGTACGTGGGGCACTTCAAATCCTTCGATAACCAGGCAGGTCCGCTCAGTTTGAAATACGGCATCGAGGGCTTTGGCAGTAAGCTTGGCAATCATGCAGATGTGCAAGTATGTCTCATCCGGTAAATCAAAGGCATAGGCAACTGGTTCCTTTGGCACCACGACCACTTGCCCAGTGACAGCAGGGAATTTATCCATCAATACCACGCAGACATCATCTTCGTAGACGAAAAATCCAGGAATCTCCCGGCCTATAATTTTTGTGAAAATAGTACTCATATACGCTAAATGGTATCATAGAAATATCATTATGAGCACGTTCGTATTTCCCGAAACAGACACACATGAACCAGTTTTAGCTCATGAATCACCACTATTCAATCAGCTTTTGCGCTTGCGTGGATTAGACACTGCGGCCAAAGCCGAAGCGTTTGTACATCTGGATTACGATACACAGCTTCATTCACCACTGCTCTTGCATGATATGCTGGCTGCCTGCCAGCGGGTAGAAACTGCCATTCAACACCATGAACAGATTGCTATTTTTAGTGATTATGATTGTGATGGTATTCCCGGTGCGGTGGTGCTCTATGACTTTTTTACTGCTATCGGGTATCAATCGTTTCAAAATTATATTCCGCATCGACACTACGAAGGGTTTGGTCTAAGCGAGCTCGCGATTGACCGTCTCGCCGCTGATGGAGTAACACTGATTATTACTATCGACTGTGGTACTTCCAATATTCAAGAGGTTGATTACGCCCAAAGCAAAGGCATCGACGTGATTATTACTGATCACCATGAACCAGAAGCAGTGTTGCCTAAAGCCGTAGCAGTGGTCAATCCCAAATTAGGAGAATACCCGTTTTCTGATTTATGCGGAGCAGCGGTCGCGTTTAAATTAACCCAAGCGCTACTTGAGCGTGAGTCTTACGGGGTCGCTTCGGGGCAGGAGAAGTGGTGGTTGGATATGGTTGGGGTGGCAACGATTGCGGACATGGTGCCATTAGTCGGAGAGAATCGGGTCTTGGCTCATTATGGCTTGCAAGTACTTCGCAAGTCTCGCCGACCTGGTTTGCAACAACTCCTGCGCAAAGCCAAAGCCAGCCAGTTACATCTGACGGAAGACGATATTGGTTTTACGATTGGCCCACGTATCAATGCTGCTTCGCGAATGGATACCCCAGAAGACGCGTTTTATATGTTGTCGGAAACCGATGAGAAGAAAGCCAGCCAGCGGGTGAGTCACTTGGAAGATTTAAATACCAAACGAAAATCCATGGTGGCGCAGATGACCAAAGAATTGCATAAACGCCTGCAGCAAGTAGAGGAGCTACCAGAAGTATTGGTCTTTGGGAGTCCAGATTGGAGACCGTCTTTGGTAGGCTTGGCTGCGAACAAACTGGCTGGGGAATATAATCGACCCGTGTTTATTTGGGGGAAAGATGGGAATGGAGTGTACAAGGGTTCGTGTCGTTCCGGAGGTGGCGCGAGTGTCGTGACACTGATGCAGACTGTGCCTGAAGTATTTCTTGAGTATGGAGGTCATCATGTCGCCGGAGGTTTTGCCGTGAAAGACGAAGCGATATTCACGTTTGGAGAAAATCTCAATACGGCCATGAAAGAATTAGGCAATTCGGCAATCGTGGCAGAACCGACTGTGATTGATGCCCACTTAGGTCTTGATGAAGTAAATCCTTTTCTGATTGGGCAACTGAATCAGTTGGCGCCGTTTGGCATGGGGAATAAAAAACCACTATTCGCATTTGTCGATGTCAGTGCGAGTTCGGTAGAAGTATTTGGAAAAACCAAGGAACATACTAAAATTATTTTTGCGACTGAAAATGGGCAACTCGAAGCTATCGCCTTTTTTCAATTACCCGAAGAATTTACCAAAACCCCACAGGTTGATGTCCCGCATACACTGGTCGGACATGTCGAACAATCATTTTTTATGGGCCGACCACAGATTCGGGTACGAATCATCGATATCCTCTAATAGCAGCATTTGTGGTAGGCTGTGAAGAATGAAGGAGAAAATACACATCTATACTGATGGAGAGTCACGTGGAAACCCCGGTCCAGCCGCGATTGGAGTGTATATCACTGACGCCCAAGATAATATGGTTCAAGAGGCAGCCGAAACGATTGGGAACGCGACCAATGATTTTGCGGGATATCAAGCAGTGCTGCGCGGTTTGCAAACTGTCGAAGAAATGTATGGTGAGGTAGCCAAAGACATGGAATTTGAGTTATATCTGAGTAATGAACTCATAAAGCAGTATCTCAATAACGAACAACAAATCAAAGACGCGAGCCTCGTACCGCAGTTTATTGAAGTACATAATCTGCGTGTGGCGACTGTGTCTCATCTGACACTGACATATGTCGAGAAAGAGCAGAACGTCCAAGCCTATCGACTGGTCCAAGAAGCACTTGACGGTGGAAAGTAGCTCTAGTATAGTTCGAAGTTGACCTGGGTCACACTAGGCATGTTCATTACATAACAATCTGAGGAAAATAAAAATGCAGGAATCCAATTTGGAACTCACTTTGGCTGAATTGACACAACAACACGAGAAGTCTGTTTTGAAACTCACGTTGCCTGAATTGGAACAACAACACAAGCATTTGGATAAAGAAATCATGAAATTGTCGAGAACATCGGCCGTTGAATCGCTGGAAATGAAGCGGTTGAAGACCGCGAAAGCTTTTATCAAAAATGAAATTGTGAAGCGTGGTGGCATCACAGCCGGCATGGTGCGTGACGCAGCTGCGTTGCAGCGAAATAAGATGGAACAAGCCATCCCCGCCCCGGTACCGATACTGGTGTCAGCCCAATCCGAAGTCCCTGTGACAAAAAAGTCATCATCGATTAATGGGTCTCCCGGACGTCCAGCAGCCCGCTATGATGATGTCGTTGTGTCCAGTCTGGTTGCGGTGGCTCGATAAGTCGCCGGTTCTACATTTTTACCTTCCCCGGTGGAGCCGTGCGCGCTCCCCTGTAAACTGCTTCTGTTGAAGCGGTTTTTCTTTTTATTGGTAGACTGTGTGTATGCAGACAGCGCTCTTTTATGGAGGTGTACTCGCATTCGCTATTGGGATAGGTGTGCAAACATTGCTGGCTATACCGAGCGAATTGATTTTGCTGGGGTTGGTAATGAGTTTGGGAGTAGCGAGTATCTGGCGCAGAAATCAAGCATTGATTTCTGCGCCATTTTTATTACTCGGGAGTGTGCTCTTATGCAGTCTCTGTGTGGGCTTGCTGCGGACAGAAATTGCCTCATGGCAGTTTGCCTCCTCACCATTACAATCCCAAGTAGATGAAACCATTACCTTTACCGGAGTGGTGGAGGCAGAGCCGAAGAAGAGCGAGAGTACTACTCAGTTGTATGTACGAGATGCTGCTGACACGCTATTAGTCTCGACCGATAGACATAGCGCGATTGCCTATGGTGACGTGGTAACGGTGTACGGGGTGTTGTCAGAACCACAGTCATTTACTACTGAGCTCGGTCGGACCTTTGACTATCCGGGGTACCTCAAAGCCAAAGGAGTGGAGTACACAGTGTCATTTGCCGAAATCCAACACCGAGAATCCGGTCAAGGGAATACCATAGTGATGGCCCTACTGACACTTAAACACGCGTTTATGAATCGCCTTGAGCAGGTGATTCCAGAACCTCAGGTGGGACTCGGGGAAGGATTATTGTTGGGTGTGAAGCAAGCGCTGGGAGAAGATATTGAAAGTGATTTTCGTCGCACGGGTATTATTCATATAGTCGTTCTTTCTGGCTACAACGTGATGCTGGTTGTGACATTCTTTTTGCTGATTTTCTCCTTCTTTCTGTCACCAAAACAACGAGTGGTAGCAGGAGTGATTGCGATTGCCAGTTTTGCACTTTTGGTGGGACTCTCGGCGACGGTGGTGCGCGCTAGTATCATGGCTTCGTTACTATTATTTGCTCAAGGCTTTGGTCGTCAGTACGATGTGATGCGAGCGCTTCTGTTTGCTGGAGCGGTTATGCTTTTGTTGAATCCATATTTATTAATATATGACATCGGGTTTCAGTTATCTTTCATGGCTACGCTCGGACTCTTGTTGATTACTCCACACTTTGAATCGACTGTAGTAACAGGTCTGCGCAAACTCCGAGCGACAGATTTCTTCTTTGCTACATTGGCTACACAAATAGCCGTGTTGCCACTCTTGCTGTATCACATCGGGGAAGTATCGATTGTCGCGATAGTAGTAAATGTCTTGGTGCTGCCGGTGGTGCCCATAGCGATGCTGCTGACATTTATTACTGGCATGGTTGCGTTTATCTCCCTACAGTTGGCGCTCGTGGTTGGCTTTTTCGCTCATGCGTCGCTGCTCTATATTCTGCTGGTGGCACAGTGGTTTGCACTCCTGCCGTTTGCGGCCGTCACTATCCCCGAATTTTCTGCTGTCGGGGTAGTGTGTTTATACGGAGTGCTTGCCGCAGCCGTGGTATACGCCAAGCATCGAACTACTCGTACACCACTCTCTGACTGGACGATTGAAACGGAAATAGAAAACCCGGTGGGTTCTCGTGAAAGAAACACCACCGGGCAAACTGGAGACTCACTCCCTAAAATATTTCACTAAGGCATTCGACTGGCGACGACCTCCCAGTTTAGATTGTTAAAGAAGGCATCTACGTAGAGACCTTTTTCTCCTGAAGGATAGTCCATCATGTAGGAGTGTTCCCACATATCTAACGCGAGGATAATGTCTAGGTCGGCGAGCTGTCCAAAGTGTTGTTCGTCTACCCAGGTCTGGGCGAGCTGGTCTGTATGTGGGTCGTGATACAACATCACCCAGCCGACTCCGCGAGTTTTCGCGATGAGCTTGAAGCTTTCCAGCCAGGTGTCAAATGAGCCAAATTGGAATTCAATTTTTTCCCGCAGAGCTCCGTCTGGTAACGCTTTGGGACCACCTTCCAGTTGAGCGAAGTAATACTCGTGGTTGCGCATGCCGCAGAACTCAAATCCGAGTCGTCGTTGCATTTCAGCGATAGCAAAGGCGTTATTTTCTAGATCGTTTGAAAACGCCGCTACCTTCTCTTGAATGAGATTTACGTGCTTCACGTATCCTTCATATAAACCAAGGTGGTTTTCAATAGTTTTACTGGAAATCCCAGGGAGATCTCCAATAGTGAATGTAAGGGCTTCGTATTTCATAGATAAGAACAGGTTACAAATAACTGATTCACTCATTGTATCATGAAGAGATAATGTCAGTCATAGCTTCACGGTTGATTTTTTTGGGAGTGATTTTTTGCATTGGTGTGGTTGCCTTCTTGCAGCCGGGTACGGGTGCAGGGTCTCCACAAAATCTATCGGTGCGGTTTCTCGATGTTGGTCAAGGTGACGCGATTCATGTTCAAACTCCCGATGGGTACGAAATGTTGATTGATGGTGGTCCGACCGCTTTGGTCTTACGAGAATTATCCAAGGGGAGAAGCTTTTTTGATGCAACGATAGATGTGGTGTTGGCCACACATCCAGATAGCGATCATATCGGGGGACTGGTGGATGTGTTGCAGCGATACCAAGTAGCTACGATTGTACAAACCAATAATATCAATGATACACCAGCGGCTGCTGCTTACGATGGGGCAGTGACAGATGAAGAAGCAAATATCGTATTGGCCCAAGCTGGGCAGGTGATTCAACTGGGAGCGTCTACCACTGTCCGCATACTCGCCCCAGCTGGAGATACCACATTGTGGCGAAGTAATGCTGCTTCTATTATTGTGCAAGTGAGTTTTGGAGCCATTGATTTTTTGCTGACCGGTGATGCGCCACTGGAGACGGAAGAATATTTAGTGGGATTGTACCAAGCGCAAATGCAAAGTGAAGTGCTCAAGCTTGGTCACCATGGTTCCAAGACGTCTACCAGCGGACTATTCCTCGATGCGGTGCAGCCAGACTTCGCGGTCGTGTCAGCGGAGCTCAATGGTCGCTATGGTCACCCCCACGCAGCAGTGGTAGAGCGGGTACTGGAGCGAGAGATAGAGCTGGTGAGTACCGCTCAGGTGGGTACCATTGAGTTTGTCACCGACGGAATCAGTGTGTGGCAACAGTAATCAGCGTATAAAAAAGAACCGGTCTTTTCAGACCGGTTCTTTTTGTCATTATCTAAAATTAGATAAGATTTGCTTTCTTGAGGGTTGCGTAGGCTCCGTTCTTCGCGATAGTGCGCATTGCTGCGGTAGATATTTTAAGTGATACGGTCTTACCGAGCTCAGGAACGAAGATTCGTTTCTTCTGGAGGTTCGGCTTTCGCATAGTCTTGCCGCACGGGTTAAACTGCGTCGCACGTGTGCGGTTACTGTACTTGCCTCCGATTTGGGTTTTTTTCCCGGTGATGTCGCATTGCTTTGCCATATAAGATACTTGTTTAGTGGCGCCATACTACCATGCCCGCTTGATATTGCAACCCTAGCCGGTTACACTGTTACTCTATGGAATTGATGGATATAGCAATGATACTCATACTGATATTTTCAGTAGTGCTGCACGAAATGGCCCACGGCTATGCCGCCAGTTGGCTGGGAGACCCGACGGCTCGTTTAGCCGGGCGTCTGACCGCTAACCCTATCCCGCACTTAGACCCGATGATGTCGGTGATTTTACCGGGACTGCTGGTAGTGACCGGCTCGCCCATCCTCTTTGGTGCTGCCAAGCCAGTTCCCTACAACCCCTACAACTTCACCAACCAAAAATGGGGTGAAGCAATCGTTGCCGTTGCTGGCCCGCTGGCCAACATAGCAATAGCCATTATTTTTGTGTTGCTGATTCGCAGTGCTGAGCTATTGTCGTTGACAGAAACATTTATTTTTCTCGCAGAAAAAGTAGTGACTTTGAATATTTTCTTGGCCTTTTTTAACCTGGTGCCGATTCCTCCACTGGATGGTTCAAAGATTTTGCCCAAGTTCCTCCCGTTTGGCCTCGCGATGAAGTACGAGAAATTCCGCCGGATATTTGAACAAAACGTAGCACTCGGCTTTGGATTGGTCATTTTATTGTTCGTGCTATTTCTCGCTCAACCACTGTACGAACTGACCATCTGGATTACTAAAAATCTAACCGGTCTCTAGATAAAGTGTGTTTCATCGCTCACGTTGCAATATAATCAATATATAGTACAGTAGCGGGGCTACATTATGGCAACAATTCAACAATTAACCCGTAAGAAGCGAGTCGATAAACCGCGAAAGAGTAAGCGAGCGGCTTTGGAGTCTGGATTTAACAAAATCAAGAACCAGCCAAACACTTATTTTTCACCGTTTAAACGAGGCGTATGTACTCGAGTAACGACCAAGACTCCGCGTAAGCCGAACTCTGCGATTCGAAAGATTGCCCGAGTCCGACTTTCAAATGGTCAGGAAATTACTGCGTACATTCCAGGTATCAAGCACACTCTTCAAGAGCACTCAGTGGTGCTTATCCGAGGAGGTCGTGTGAAAGACATTGGAGTCAACTACACCGTTGTTCGTGGAAAGTACGATGCAACTGGAGTAGATGAACGTCGAATGGGCCGCTCAAAATACGGAGCTAAAAAGCCAAAGGGCGAATAGCCAGCGAGGTAGGACTGGTTCCTCCATATTACAAATAGTTTATATTCGCTACAGATTAGTGCGTGGTGCTCATCCAAAATTTTATTTTTCAATGAGAGACCATTATGCGAAGAATGAAAACATGACTTGTCATTTTCTCATTCGCATTAAGTAACAACATTATGCGACGACCAATAAAAAAACGCCATGCAGCATCCCCGGATGTGATGTACGGATCAGTTGATGTCGAACGTCTCATCAACTACATCATGCTCGATGGTAAGAAAGAAACCTCGCGCAAGATCGTCTACGGAGCGTTTGAAATCATCAAGAATGATAAAGAAACAGGGGATGATCCTTTGGAAACATTCACCACGGCATTGCGAAATGCCGGACCGCTGATGGAAGTACGTTCACGACGAGTCGGTGGTGCAAACTACCAGGTTCCTCGAGAAGTACGACCAGAACGACGACAAGCGTTGGCCTACCGATGGATTATCGCAGCTGCGCGAAAGCAAAAAGGCAGTACAATGCAAAAGAACCTAGCAAAAGAACTTTTGCTCGCAGCCAAAGAAGAAGGAGACGCAGTGAAGAAGAAGGAGGACACGCACAAGATGGCAGAAGCCAACCGAGCGTTCGCCCACTTCGCTTGGTAGAACCAAGAACAAAAAACCCCGAGTTTCACTCGGGGCTTTTTTGTTGCCTGCCTCGTATTATATTTAAAAATGGAATTACGTCGATGGATAATTGCATTAAATGCTGAGCGATGCATAATCAATTTAAATGTTTGAAAAAATATCACAAATAAGTCCAATATTTTCATTTTTTACTGGATTGCTGCTATTGCCGCTCATGTTTGTTTCAGTATTTTTTTGGCGGGTAAGCGTCTCTCTGGACAACAAAGAATTTTTGGAGCTTTTATTTTCTGCGACTGTTCCAATAGGTATTTTAGTTGCTCTGTTGACCTATTTTTACAACAAACATAAAGATCAAAAACTCGAAATAGGGGAACAAATGTCATATATAAGAGAAATTCTCATTCCAAAACAAGATTTGTTTATAAAGCGGATGCAAGACATGGGTATAGAAATTGTCAGACATAATTTTTCAGAATCTGATTTAGAGTCAATTCTAACAAATGATAAGTCCGTTAAAAATATTTTTAAAAAACAGTATCCAGTGATGATTAAAAATAAAGAAATAAGAGAAATTTCAGTCACAGTACTTAACATGCTAGAAGAATTTTCTTTGCGTATCATTCATAATAAAATGCTGAATGTTTCAGCTTTAAATATTGTCCATAGTGTTTTTGTTCACTCAGTCGAATCTCATTTTTTGACAATGCTTTATCTAAGAGAGATTGAGTATAATCGGCCAATATTTAAACATACACTCAAAGTGTATTACGCCTGGAAAGATAAAATTGAAAGAGATTCAGTAGATTCACGAATGCAGGGTTCCTGGAAACATGTTACTCAGTAAATATATTAATTATGAAAAATGATATCTATCGAAGTGTCCAACGAGTGGAAGAAGCGATGGTGAAAAAACCATTTTTTCGTAATGTAGTTTTAGCAGTTGTGATAGTGAACTTCGTGGGATTCACGATTATGCCGCTGCTTCTTATTCTCTTGGGTGAGCATGAGGACTCTCAGTTGTATATAAATTTGCTCTTTGGAGCCGGGCTTACAACACTACTTATTTATTGTGGTAAAAATGCACACCGCAACAACAAGCAGTATTTTGCACAGCGAGTACCGGGATTTTTGATTGCTTCGTATTTTATCGTGATTCTGATTGCGTTTGTTGTAAAGACGGTGAGTATTCTTTTTATACCGATTCTGTCGATGTCTACTGTATACAGTATGGTGATAATGCAACTCTATGTGTGGCCGATACTCGATTGCGTATTATTTGCCTGGCAACTCTATATGCTGTATCGGTTGAATTGTACGGATTTCACAATCAAGTATTTGCGGAACAGAGCGGAGGAGCGCGTTTAAAGGAGTAGAGTTCTGTTGGTATACTAGTATCATGAGTTTGAAGCTGCGTATTTTTTTTAGTGTATTGATATGTTTGGTGCTCCTTGGAATCTTGGGGGGCGTGGTATACGCGCAGCAGTATTTTTCCGGGATTCCTTTTGTATCAGCGCTACAACTATTACCGTGTAGTTTGGATGATAATGCATACCAGCGAGCGCGGTGCGCCCGCCCGGTTTTTGAACGTATGACAATAGATGAATCGGCTCAGTTCGCACTTGACCATGTATACAAGCTCCAAGAAAGTACGTTCATCGCTGATTGTCACGTTCCTGCACATTGGATAGGAGAGACCAACTTAAGCAAGTATGATGATGACGTTGGTATGGCATTTGCCACCTGTGCGAGTGGCTGTATGGAAGGGTGTCACCATGGAGTAATTGAATCGTATATCAGCACTCAAGGAGAAAGATCCATCAATACCAATTTTTGTAAGGAGCTCGGTCAAGGTGAACAACTTTTATATCGTCAATGTTTACACGGACTGGGACACGCATTGATGCGTCATCATGTGGTTCCGTTTGATATGGCATTGAAACAATGTGGTCAGCTCGACAGTTCCTTTGCAGTGACTACTTGTGAGGGAGGTGTGCAAATGGAATTTTCTGATTTTTTCGTTGAACAAGGGATTGATAGCTTGGTCGAGAATGTCCCAACAATGTGTGACGATGTGTCCACTTCAGCAAAAGTGCGGTGTATTGAAAGTGTGGGATACAGTGCCATGGTGGTAACGGGATTTGATTTAGACGAAGCGTCACAGATTTGTAATTTGTTACCCGATGAATCAGATCGACTACATTGCGAGCATGCGACAGAAGAAGAGGCAAAAAATAACACTAGAGACTTTCGTGGACATCTGACAAACGAGAGAGTGAACAAGTAGTCTAGGTATGTGTGGATGTTTAAGTTGTAGAAAAATGAATCTCACCTTGAGTAACTTCCTGTTCCAGTTTGTGATTTTCAGTGGTGTTGTAGAATAGAATGTACTATGAAATATGATCACATACAGTTGTCAGCAGTATTACAATTCTGGTTTGCGGAACTTACCCCGAAGCAGTGGTTTGCTGGCGGAGAGGAGCTCGATGCAGAGATTACCAAACGCTTTGCCGATATTCATACGCAAGTAGCAGCCGGTGAATGCTGGAAGCTGCGCACCGATGCTTATTCGTATCTGGCTGAAATCATTGTGCTGGATCAATTTTCGCGACAGGTGTTTCGCGGTTCTGCGCAAGCTTTTGCTTATGATGGGCAGGCACTGCTGCTCGCCCAGCACGCCATCGCTGCCGGGTACGACACTGCATTAACTGATGATGAGCGCATGTTTTTGTATCTGCCGTTTATGCACTCAGAATCAAAAGAGATTCACGAGCAAGCGCTGGTACTCTTTGCATCACTTGGGAAGCCAGAAGCGCTGGAGTACGAGCAGATTCATAAAGATATTATTGACCAATTTGGTCGGTATCCGCACCGGAACCAAACTCTGGGCCGGGAGTCTACTGCGTCAGAAATTGAGTATTTAGAAAATACGGAAGAGACTTTCTTTTAAACCGTTGAGTACTCCCTTCGGGGCTGGTCCTGGTTTCTGTGAAAACGCCGAGCGGAAATATCTGATATACTAAGAATTATTTCCTAAAAATGTATCTATGGAGGGTCCAAAATCATTTGCAGAAAAACCTCAAAGAGAAGCAGCTGGTGAGTCCGTCGAGTCACTGGCCGAGTCTGTCGATCAGGCGCACGAGCTGATGGCCGAGCTCAAGACGTTTGATGGTGTTGAAGTCAATGGCGGTGATGCGATGGAGCTCAATCGTCGAGCGGAAGAGTTGGCCGCTGAACTGACTACTGTACTGGAGCAGATTCCTGCCAAAGACTGCATTGAAAATGGATTGCCGTACCATCCGACCGATACAAAACGAGAAGTGCCGGCAACACCATTTCCCACCCAGCCGGAGTATCCGCTGGATTATGAGCCGGTCGCCAGCGGCGATCGACCAGCGACTGACGCTGAAAAAGCCGCCTAATTTATTTCCTAACGTTCTTTTGTTCTTATGAAGTTTGACTTTGATACCGATATTACACAGCATCTGGATGTGGTGCGTACCCTGGAGCGCAAGCCAGGCGTCTTCACCGCTTCTTTAGATGACACCTTTTATAATAAAGCGTGGTTGCGGGATATTTATTTCATTACGCTCGGGTTCCTCGAAACCGGTGACTTAAAAACCACCAAGAATGCCGCCAAGGCCCTCTTGAGTGTATTTGTAAAACACAAAGATAAGATTAATTGGGCGATTGAGAACAAGCCACAGGAAGCGTGGCAATATATCCACGCTCGGTTTCACCCGGAAAGCTTTGAAGAATACTGGGAAGAATGGGGAAATAGTCAAAACGACGCAGTCGGTGAGGTGTTGAATTTGTTGACTACGCTCGAGCTTATGGGAGAGAGTGTGATTGAGACGGCCGAAGAAAAGGAAATGGTGCAGAAGATTGTAGATTACTTGGTGGCTGTTGAGTATTGGGAAGATGAAGACAACGGTATTTGGGAAGAAAATCTAGAAGTGCACGCCTCTTCAATTGGAGCGTGTGTAGCCGCTCTGAAAAAAGCGGAGCAACTCGACTGGCTGGAGGTACCGGCCACAGCGATTGAGCGAGGGGAGCACGCCTTGCGAGCCTTACTGCCTCGAGAGTCGCTGACGAAGTTTGCAGACTTGGCGTTGCTGACACTCATCTATCCGTTTGCGGTTACGACCGAAGCGGAGACCGTAGAGATTTTAAAGAATGTGGAATACCACTTGGTGAAAGAGCGAGGTGTCATCCGGTACAAGTTTGATCGGTATTACAATAATAATGTTGATGGATTTAGTGAAGAAGCCGAATGGTGCTTTGGGTTGGCGTGGCTGGCGATTATCTACGCAGAGCGAGGTGATAAAGAAAAAGCGTATTACTATTTACGTCGGACCAAAAATGCAGTGACCCCAGAAGGTGTAGTCCCCGAGTTGTATTATTCCAACACAGACAAACCAAACCCGAACACCCCACTAGGGTGGGCAGAAAGTATGTACGTGGTCGCGTTGCAGAAAGTAAAGGAACTTGAAGCGAACGGAGTTTGATATACTTATTAGGTATGAAATATTTAGACATTGCTATGTATGCCCTTTTGGGAATTGCCGTACTAGCCGGATTGTTAGGTCTTATGTACGGGTAAGCATAGGAAAAAACAGACCGACAGCTCTGCTGTCGGTCTGTTTTTTTATGAGATTTTCAGTGCGTCTGATTCCTCTACGAGTGAGTCATTTACACTTGGGGCAATAACCACGACGTGCGGTACACCGGCTGTGGTGTTCTCAACATGGTGAGAGAGGTGTTCTGTCCGTGCTGTCCGCACCAGCGTCTGCAGATTTGTTGCTGAATCTGTATAGACTGCCACGATGGCTTCTTCAATACACCAGGCGGCGGAGTCGGGATGGAGGTTGTATACATTTCCTCCAGCCAGTCTGGTTTCTTTCGCGATAACCGATTGAGTGAGGGTGATGCACTGCGCAGCTAGTTTTGACTTACTTAATGATTGAAAATAGGACTGTTCGAGAATCAGCTGCGATTTCCGCTTTTTCTTTTTTCGGGAGCTGATGATTCCCAGGGTGGGTCCAATAATGGCGAGGCCAACAATGCCGAGCACGAGATCTTTTGGTGACTCGTAGTATTGGGCCCAACGAGCGAGCCTTCCTCGAGTGAGTGTGTACTGGGGATGTGTCTGCAGTGACTGGATAATCCAGCGAGCAGTCGATACAGCATCAGCTTGAGAATAGGGATATACATAGGCTGAGTAACCGTCATTAGATGACTCTGGTGTGCTCCGCCAGTTCTGTGCCACAATCGCGTCTTTAAAGTGCTGCGCAAATTCAGCGTCTTGAGTTGCGTACGCTAAAAGACTGTTCGCGTAAGTCAAAAGAACCTGTTGGGTTGACCCTACGGTTGGTTTTTTGGTTGTATGCATAGATATATATTTAATGAACTGTATCCATTATAGAACTCCTGCAGGTATTGTCGAGGAGTCCCAGGCTTTCATAGTTGTATGAGTATGGTATGGTATTGCCCATGTCGAAAAATGATGGATTAGTTGTATTTAAAGATGTGTCGTATGAGTACGATGCCACCAAGCCGATTCTCAAATCAGCTGATTTTGTGATTCGCCGCGGTGCGAAGCTCACATTGATGGGCCAAAATGGAGCAGGGAAATCCACGCTCTTCTCTCTTATTACTGGTCAATTGCAACCAGAAGAAGGAATGATTAACCTCCAGCCACGGACCACGATTGCTGAGTCACGGCAAATTATTCCTCGTGCAGAACTTGAGCTTACTATTCGTGAATTTTTTGAAAACTGTTTTTCCGAGAAAGTGTATGACATCGATCCGCGGATTGATACGGTGTTGGAGATTGTAAACCTCGTTCCCACTGAAAAGCAAAAAGAAGCATTTTATGATCGAGTCATCGGGAGTTTCTCTGGTGGACAGCAAGCGCGTCTACTGCTTGCTTCAGCTCTCATTCAAAATCCTGACGTCTTGCTGTTGGATGAGCCAACGAACAATCTCGATGTAGCGGGGATTGAACATCTGACAGACTTTCTTAAAGAATATAAAAAAACGGTTATTGTGATTTCTCACGATGCTGACTTCTTAAACTCATTTACACAAGGAGTGTTGTATCTCAATACCCAAAATCGTCAGGTCGAACAATACAACGGAAACTACCACGCCGTAGTAAAAGAAATTGCAGCCCGAGTCGCGAAGGAAAAGCGACAAAATGCCCAGCTCGGAAAACAGATTCAAGCTGATAAAGATAAGATTAACTACTTTGCCGCCAAAGGAGGGAAGATGCGATTGGTGGCCAAGAAGATGCGCGCAGAGATTGAGGAAGCAGAAGAGAATAAAGTAGACGTGCGACGGGAAGATAAATCAATTCGTTCGTTCACTATCAAGCCGCATGTTGATATTCCGCTTGAGGTGGTAAAGCTGACTTCGTATCAAGTAATCAAACATCACGAACCAAAAGAAGTGGAGTGCGACCTCGTGTTAAAGCGCGGCATGCACTTACAAATTGTCGGTCCCAACGGCATCGGCAAAACGACGTTGCTGGAAAGCTTAGCTGGTGGACATGCCAAGGGAGAGGAAGTCGCACCGGGGGTGAAGATTGGGTATTATCGCCAAGACTTTTCCAACCTGGATTTTGACAAGACAGTGTTTGAAACGCTCATGGATTCGATGAAACGAAAATTGGAAGAAGACATGCGTTCGATTGCGGCTGGATTCTTGCTCTTTGGTGATGTGATGCGAACTAGAGTAGGAGACCTGTCAGAAGGCCAAAAAGGTTTGGTCGCCTTTGCGAAGCTCACGATGGAAGAACCAGGACTGCTGATTCTCGACGAGCCAACCAACCACATTAACTTCCGCCATATTCCCGTAATCGCTGAGGCGCTCAACGAATACAAAGGAGCGATGATTCTCGTGTCTCACGTCCCGGAATTTGTGGAGCAGATACGTATTGATGAAGTGCTCGATTTAGATAAGAAAAAGAAGTAAACAAAAAGCCGACCAAAACAGTCGGCTTTTTGTTGGCACAGTAAATATTGGCCTTTACACCACAAATCATTCAGTACATACTAATCTCTATGAGTTTTATCCAAGAATATACCGCGTACTTAAAAGACAACCCAAACGGCTATTGGTTTAAACGAAAACTGTATGGTTTTGGTTGGATGCCCGCGACCAAACAAGGGTGGACGGTGCTTGCTCTCTACGTATTGTTTGTTGCGGGACTGGCTTTGTGGGGAGAGCAGAGTGTAGCAGCTGGGCAAGAATTCAAAATGGTGGTCGTGCCAATACTATTGGCAACGGCACTACTGTTGATGGTTACCTGGCGCACCGGTGAACCGTTAAAGTGGCAATGGGGGACACGTGATGGAAAGTAAACCAGAAGGACATTTTGTATATATGCTCAAGTGTGCAGATGGCACGCTCTATACGGGTTACGCCCGCGATTTAAAAAAACGACTCTTAGAACACAATGGGAAAAGTAAAATTGAAGGGGCCAAATACACACGGTCTCGACGTCCGGTAAAAATGCTCTATAACGAGGAGTTCGCGAGTCGTTCAGATGCCCAGCAAAGAGAGTATGTTATCAAGCAGTTGAGCCGTCCGCAAAAACAAGCGCTGATAAAATCGCGCCGGCTATCGGCCCAGTAGTTCAGAGTTGACTTCTTCTCCGGTGAGTGTCTGGAGGGTGGTGGCGATGATGCCGCCAAAGAGTGCGACCAGTACCGTGGCTCCAATGACTGTACCAAGTCCGTATACCATCCCACGTAAGAGCGCGTAGCGAAACGAGTTTTGCCTTTCGATACGAGTTTCTAGAACGTGTAGCACTTCCAGCAGTTTATCGGTTTGTTCAGTCGTTTGAGTAGACTCTGGCTCAGTGATTTTATTTTCCATATTGCTCAAGTATAGCAAAGCACTCACAGATACAAAAATCCAAAATGTAGCGTATACTAGAAGTTACTTAGTCATTAGGCAAAATATACATGTCAAAAGGGCACGATCAGAAAAAAGAAGTAAAGAAAAAGAAGAAGGAGAAACCAAAAAATGAATAACCACTCAAAAACAGCCAGCACCAAGCGCGGGCTGTTTTTGAGTGGTAGAATATAGCTAATATGGAAGACAAAATACAAGAACAGCTTGATACCATGGAAGCAAAAATTTCGGAGATTGCAGTTTCGGTAAAAAAAACCGAACGGTACATGAAGGTGACGTTTTGGGCGACAGTCGGATTAGTGGTACTGCCATTTGTCATTGCCGTTATCATTGTCCCTATGGTATTGAGTAAATACGCAGCTATATACGAAGGTCTTATCTAGACAGCTGCAGTCATCAGGTGCTTAGTTGGCTCAGAAATAGAAAATGAGTATGATACAGACAGCGCACGATGAGTGCGTTCAGGTTCATTCAGTCTTAATGGTCTCGATGATGCGGCCACACTACACAAATATATATATGAATATCCAAAACGTTTTACAATCCATTAGTGATAAATATTCGCACCAGCCGTTATTTATTCAAACGGTTACAGAGTTTTTAGACAGTGTAGCGGTGTACGTGCAACAGCACCCTTTGAGTGAGGATGACTATCAGTTGCTTGAGCGGTTGTTGGTGCCAGAACGATTCATTTCCTTTCGCGTTACCTGGGCTGATGATCAGGGGAACCTGCAGTACAATATCGGTTATCGTGTGCAATTCAATTCAGCACTTGGTCCGTATAAAGGCGGATTACGCTTTGACCCGAGCGTAACAGAGGACGTCTTGAAGTTTCTTGGCTTTGAACAAATTTTTAAGAATGCCCTGACGGGATTGCCACTTGGTGGCGGAAAGGGTGGAAGTGATTTTAACCCGAAGGGAAAAAGTGATCGGGAGATTCGTTCGTTTTGTCGAGCACTGATGACCGAACTGTATCGTCATATCGGCATTGAAACAGATGTGCCAGCGGGGGACATTGGAGTGGGTGCTCGAGAGATTGGATACATGTATGGGATGTATAAACAAATTGCCAATCGCGACGAAGGTGTACTTACCGGGAAAGGGGTTACGTTTGGCGGGTCACATGGACGAACCGAAGCGACCGGATATGGAGTAGTCTACTTTGCCAAAGCCATGATTGAGCACGCCAAAGACACACTGATTGCGAAGACTGCGGTGGTGTCTGGTTCCGGAAACGTGGCGCTCTACACAGCCCGCAAATTGATTGCCGAACAGTCAGTGGTTAAGACGTTGTCAGACCGCAATGGATATATACGAAAAGACACCGGACTCACATTGGATGATATCGACCACATCGAATCTGAAAAAAAGAGACACACATCTTTAGCCGACATTGTACTTGATGGAATAGAGTATCAAACGGGTGCTCCATGGCAAACGGTACCAGCGGATATGTATTTCCCGTGTGCTACCCAAAACGAAATTAATAAAACTGATGCCCAAGCAATAATTACGCATGGTGCGGTGATGGTGGTTGAAGGAGCAAATATGCCGTCAGATACCGAGGCAGTGAAGGTGTTTCGTGAGTCGGCTGTGCTGTTTGCACCGGCGAAGGCGGCTAATGCCGGTGGTGTAGCCGTGTCAGGGTTCGAGATGGCTCAAAATGCCGGACATATTGCTTGGAGTGCAGAGCAAGTGGACGAACGTCTGCGGGAGATTATGACCAATATCCATACGCAATGTGTCACCTACGGTACAACCGAAGAAGGTTCAATCGACTATGTGACCGGAGCAAACATCGGCGGCTTTGTTCGAGTGTTTGAAGCTAGCAAGGCGTTGGGTTGGTAGTTTTGTAGCCGTATCAATGTTCAGTTTTCTGTAAAGTGGTTGGGAATAGCAAATGGTAGGTTGCCGATTTAGTCACAATACCGTATAGTATCGCCACCTTGCCTGTGGGCAATTTTTTCGGTGATAATAATGCGCATACGCGTATTGGTTCCACTGATTGCCTAGGTATGCTTGTAAAAAACATACACCACCAGGTCTAATGCGAAGCAGTTTTCTTGAGGCGCACTAGAGGTAAAACGTTTATACATATATAAGTAAAAGAATTTAGATTTATGGCACGAGCATTCCCACTCCACAAACTACGTAACTTTGGAATTGTTGCGCACGTGGACGCCGGTAAAACAACTACATCTGAACGAATCCTTTTTTATACTGGGATGAGTCACAAGATTGGTGAGGTGCACGATGGTGCTACCGTTACTGACTGGATGGAACAAGAACGAGAGCGTGGTATCACGATTACCGCTGCAGCTATTTCTTGTCACTGGACAAAAACACTAGAAGAAGACCGGATATCAAAAGACTTAAAGTACACCTTTAACATTATCGATACACCGGGACACATCGACTTTACCGCGGAGGTGAAGCGGTCTATGCGTGTACTCGATGGCGCAGTCGTCGTATTCGATGGCGCCGCTGGAGTAGAGCCACAAACTGAAACCAACTGGGGTTACGCTGATGAGGCTGAAGTGCCACGAATTTGTTTCGTAAATAAGATGGACAAGTTGGGAGCTGACTTTGACTCTTCAGTAAAATCTATCGAAGAGCGACTTTCTAAGAAAGCGTGTCGAATTCAAATCCCAATGGGAGCTGAGAATGATATGCGTGGAGTAGTCGACCTCGTAACCATGAAGTCATACACCTTTGCTGGAGAAATGGGAATGCTTGTAACGGAAGAAGAAATTCCAGCTGAATTTCTTGAAGAAGCAACCAAGCGACGAGGCGAACTGATTGAACGAGTAGTAGAGCACGACGACGCGTTGATGGAAGCGTATCTCGCAGGCGAAGAACCAACCAATGAAGACCTCAAGAAAACTCTTCGAAAAGCTGTACTCGCAAACGCAATCTTCCCAATTATGGCAGGAACTGCGTTGCAAAATATCGGTGTACAACTCGTACTCGATGCCGTAGTGGACTACCTCCCGTCACCAGTTGACCTACCAAATATTGAAGGTCACGATCCACAAGATGAAGAAGTAGTGATTACCCGAGAACCATCTGACGAAGAAGCAATGAGTGCGTTGGTATTCAAGTTGCAAGACGACAAGTTCGTGGGGCAGCTGGCATTCTTCCGTGTGTATTCAGGAGTCGTGAAGTCTGGTACCTACATTCTCAACGCTTCCACTGGAAACAAAGAACGAATCGGACGAATCGTACGACTGATGGCTGATAAGCGTGAAGAAGTGGATGAGGTATATGCTGGAGAGATTGCTGCTGCGGTAGGGATTAAAGAAGTAAAAACTTCACACACCCTCTGTGATCTGGATAAGCCAATCTTACTGGAAACAATTACGTTCCCCGCACCAGTGGTAGCTGTGCGAGTAGAACCAAAAACCAAGCAAGACCAGGAAAAAATGGGAGTTGCGCTCAAGCGTCTCTCTGATGAAGACCCAACCTTCGTGGTATCGACTGACGAAGAAACACTCGAAACGATTATTGCTGGAATGGGTGAGTTGCACTTGGACATTCTTGTAGACCGAATGAAACGAGAGTTTGGGGTTGAAGCAAATATCGGAAAGCCACAAGTAGCGTACCGAGAAACTATCCGCGGAAGCGCTGAAGCAGATCATAAGTATGTGAAGCAATCAGGTGGACGTGGACAGTATGGTCACGTGAAGATTCGTATCAAGCCGCTAGAACCATTGGCAGTAAATGCTGAGGGTGAACCAGAGAAGCTGGCGAAGAATGTGACTCGAGAAGATCACTTCGAATTCATCAATAATATTAAGGGAGGAGTAATTCCACAAGAATATATTCCAGCCGTAATGAAAGGATGTAAAGAAGCGATGGGACGAGGATTCGTTGCTGGGTACAAAATGGAAGATGTGTCAGTTGAGCTCTTTGATGGTTCATTCCACGACGTAGACTCCAGTGAAATAGCCTTTAAGTTGGCTGGTATCCAGGCGTTCAAGGAAGCTGCTGCTCGATCAACTCCAGTGATTCTAGAACCAATCATGAAGGTAGAAGTGCGAACTCCTGAAGAATTCATGGGCGACATCCAAGGAAATATTTCAAGTAAGCGTGGTCAAATTGAAGCGACCCAGGAGCTTGGTGGAAAGACCATCGTCAACTCCAAGATTCCACTTTCAGAAATGTTTGGGTATACCAATACCTTGCGGTCAATGACTCAAGGACGAGCATCGATGACTATGGAATTCGATCACTACGAAGTGGTACCACCAAATGTTGAAGCTGAGATCAAGAAAGCTCGAGGTATCAACACCGAAGGCTAGTTGTCCGCCAAGAAATTGGAAAACAAAAATAACCAAGTTGTCTATACACAACTTGGTTATTTTTTAATAAAACCGGTAAATAGAATGCTATGATATTTTTAAGAGTAAATTCTTGGTATTTTCGTTTGAGCTCAAATGTGCAGTCTCATACTAATGTATCAGCGGTTTAGTTTAAAGAACGCAGAGAAGAAATTAAAAACAGTGTGTAACAAATAGAAACATGGATTATAATCAAAATACATCAGCAGAGTCTGAAACACCTCAAACACCTCAAACAGCAGAAGTTCCTGGAACTGCTTCTGAAGAAGCGAAACCAACAGCGTCAACTGCTCGCCGCACCATCACAGCGATTCTCGTGTTGGTCGCAGCGGTACTGCTGGGGTACGTGATATACATGTTCGCGTTCTAAAATGTATTCAGTGTAGCCTGCCTCTGTGCAGGCAAATACCATTACACAAAACCACCAAATCACTGGTGGTTTTTTTGGGGCTCACTTTGCGTTCTTGCAAAATAATCCTTCTCTGGTACCATAGCCGCACCGCACACAGTTTTCTGTGGGTGGAGCGAAAATATACTGCTCTTTCACACGCTAGGTTTGCAACCAAAGCGCGGCGTTCTCGCGCCGTTTTGATTGCTCGCCTTGACTACAGCTTTTCAAAGCAAATGTGTGCGGTTATATTATTACTCATACTAAACTAGTATTTATTTATGGCAGATGCATTTGATCGTTCAAAAGCGCACATCAATGTAGGAACAATTGGTCACGTTGACCACGGAAAGACTACCTTGACTGCGGCTATCCTTGTTACTCTTAAAAATAAGGGAGAAGGGTACACAGCGAACGTTAAAGACGTGGGAGAAATTGATAAAGCTCCTGAAGAAAAAGCTCGTGGAATCACTATTTCGCTTTCACACTCAGAATACGAAACTCCAACTCGACACTACGCACACATCGATGCGCCAGGTCACGCCGACTATATTAAGAACATGATTACTGGTGCTGCTCAGATGGACGGAGCTGTACTCGTAGTAGCTGCAACAGACGGTGCGATGCCTCAGACTCGAGAGCACGTGCTTCTTGCTAAGCAAGTGGGTGTACCACAAATGCTTGTGTTCTTGAACAAGTGCGACATGGTAGACGACGAAGAAATGCTTATGCTCGTGGAAGAAGAATTGCGAGACATGCTTACTTCTGGTGGGTTTGATGGAGCGAATGCCCCAATCATCCACGGTTCAGCTCTAAAGGCATTGGAAGGAGATGCTGATTACCAAGCAAAAATCATCGAATTGGTTGATGCAATGGACACATTCTTCCCAACACCAGAACGAGACCTAGATAAGCCATTCTTGATGCCAGTTGAGGACATTTTCTCAATTGAAGGTCGAGGTACAGTGGTAACTGGTCGAGTTGAACGAGGAATGGTAAAGGTAGGTGAAGAAATCGAAATCGTAGGAATGAAAGATACTTCAACTACAACCGTTACCGGAGTAGAAATGTTCAACAAGCAATTGGATCAAGCGCAAGCGGGAGACAATGCCGGTATCCTTCTCCGAGGAACCAAGAAGGAAGACGTGCACCGAGGACAGGTTCTCGCTGCGAAGGGTTCAGTAACTCCACACACAGAATTTGAAGCAGAAGTATACGTACTTTCAAAAGATGAAGGTGGACGACACACTCCATTCTTCTCAGGGTACAAGCCACAATTCTACATCCGGACTACAGACGTAACAGGAGACGTTACGCTTGCAGAAGGAACTGAAATGGTAATGCCAGGAGACACTGCAACTTTCAAAGTGAAATTGGTTGCTCCAGTAGCGATGGAAGAACAAACAAACTTTGCGATTCGTGAAGGAGGAAAGACCGTAGGAGCTGGTGTAGTAACAAAGATTGTTGCGTAAGCAAAATCACTAACCTACAAATCTATGGCAACAGAAACTACATCAAATAGCGACAAAGCAGCAGGCGCAATCAATAAACTTCGCATTCGAGTGCGTGCTTACGAGCATAAAATTCTTGATAGTTCTGTGAAGCAGATTATTGACACCGCGCAGCGCTTTGACGCAACAGTTGTTGGACCGATTCCACTTCCAACAGAAATTAAGAAGTACACAGTGAATCGTTCAACCTTCGTGCACAAGGACGCGCGAGAACAGTTTGAAATGCGAACACACAAGCGTGTAATCGACATTCTCAATCCGAGTCCAAAAGTGGTAGAGGCCCTCACAAACCTCTCGCTCCCATCTGGAGTCAACATTGACGTGAAAATGATGTAGCCCAAAATAAGGAACGTAGTGACTATATTTTGGGTTCACCAGGACTTTGACCATTCCTAGGCAAAGTATCGGTGAGCCCAGGTATATGAACGTAGTGACTATATTTTGGGTTCACCAGGACTGGTCGTGTACTCGACACAGTACTGGTGAGCTTGAGCAAGTGAGCGAAAGCGACTATTGCAAAAGTTCTCCAGCCCAGGCTTCTTATCGAGAAGCACAAGCACCGGAGAAACATCATCTGAGTAACGAATCAAAGTTGCTTCCAATCAATGTTCAGGCACTTTTGCCAAAAACAAACCCCTTCAATTTGAAGGGGTTTGTGTATTTCTAGCTGAATGTGTGTGTCGAGGCAAAGGGAGTAACCGACAGTTTTGCCTGGGCAGACTTATCCACAGTCATCTCTCTTGGGAGCTTGCAGTCTGCTGCAAAGAGTACATAATAGAGAAACGACAGGGAGGCGGATTCCATTTATGGAATCCGCCTTTCTCTGTCATAAGTGTTTAGACATCCGCTCCCAAAAAAGAGCTTAGTGTCACGAAGAGACGTACGAAGTATTAGAAATTGTTCTTTAAGTGTTCTTTAAAATTAAGATTATGAAAAATCTTTCACCAAGTAAGATGACGTTCCAAAGCGAAGACAGTTGGATGGTCCAATGTTTAAGCTTAGCGATGGTAGGCATGTTAACGTACATGCATATCGCTCCGATAGTATACGGAGTATCGTAGAACCATTTTATTCACTATTCATCAGATCCTAAACAGAATCAGATGAAAACCAAAAGCCGAGTCACTGACCCGGCTTTTTTGTTTTGCAGGAATGACATTTTGGTAATTAGAATAGTGTCAGAGACGGCTGGCGTGATACTATCTATGTATGAGACTAGAGTCATTCCAAAACGTTCCTGATAATTTTGATGCTCGAAACAGTCGACTGATTGCGACCGAAGTACGGGTATTAAATGAATTGTGCCAAGGTGATGATTCCGAGGTGTTGTCTTGGATTACCAATGGTGAACATGGCCATATGTTGCGCAATGTCGTCGAGCAATACTTACGGCAGCATCAAGATGATGAAGTAAATATTATTGAGTTGGCTGAATTGGTGCGCGCACAGGATTTGGAAACAGAAACACCCCCTAAATAAAAACGCCCCACTATTGCCAAGGGGGCGATGGTGAGGCGGGCCACGTATGAGGTGACTGGCTGGATTCCTTCGTGGTATGTTCGAAGGAATACTAGGAATGCTGTTCTGCGTTTGAACAGCGGCGTTCACTCCGTACTCAGCTGTACTGACTGCAACAACTGGCATGAGGAGAGATCGTACATAATGAACATGATTGAGAATGCGGATTACAATAAAATGTAATTGTTTCATCAGTCAGGCTTCTCTGTTGTTTTTGCTGTGAGTAAAAGTACCACGCTCGCATGATAATGCAATTTACCTTGCATTTTCTTTATAAAACAGTATACTCAGCCCAGCTTTTAAAGACCTATGTACGCATATATTTGCGGACCAATGGGCACAAACCGCGCGATTTTCGCTGCGAGCTGTGCTCGCTCGTGAAAATCGCGCGGTTTGTTGTATGGGTCTAACATTTTGATGTTACTAAAAGCGATTTATTAATTTAGGTTCATACATAATGAAATTTATTCTTGGAACCAAAACTGGCATGACTCAGGTCTTCACTGAAGATGGGAGATGTTACGCAGCAACGGTATTGAAGGTTGCACCAAGCGTTATCTCACAGGTGAAAACCAAAGAGGTGGACGGCTATGATGCTGTACAGCTTGCGTCAGGTGAACAAAAAGAACACCGCGTCAGTAAAGCTGCAAAGGGTCACTTCGGTGGCGCTATCGCAGCAGCTCGAGAGTTTCGTGCTCGAGCGGGATATCAAAGCGAATCAACCGCTGATATCGAGAAAGGCACTACCTTAGATGCGTCAGTGTTCGAACCAGGTGATGACATTACTGTCTCAGCTGTAAGTAAAGGAAAGGGATTCCAAGGTGTAGTAAAGCGCCATGGTTTCGCTGGAGGTCGTCGATCTCACGGTCAGAAGCACTCTGAACGAGAGCCGGGATCTATTGGAGCTACTGGTATTGCGCGTGTTCTCAAAGGTACTCGTATGGGTGGCCGAATGGGGAATGACTCAGTACAGGTAAAAGGGTTAAAAGTATTGCAAGTAAACGCCGCAGAAAATATTCTCGTTGTTTCCGGAGCAGTACCAGGTCGAAAAGGAACATTAGTCGAAGTGTTTAGCACACCTACTAAATAATCACTGATATATGAATACAAAAATCTATACCCGTGACGGAGCTGAATCAGGAAGTTTGACCCTTCCAGAGTCAGTATTTGGTGTCGCTTGGAACCCAGACCTCGTGCACGAAGTGGTTGTCGGTATGCAAGCAAATTCGCGAGCAGGAACTGCCCACACCAAAGACCGAAGTGAAGTACGTGGAGGTGGGAGAAAGCCATGGAAGCAGAAAGGAACTGGACGCGCTCGACATGGTTCACGCCGAAGTCCAATCTGGACAGGAGGAGGAGTTACATTTGGTCCACGAAATGAAAAAGATTTTTCCGTGAAGATCAACAAAAAAGTAAAAGCGAAAGCTTTGGCTTGTGTTCTCTCCAAAAAGCTTGCTGACAACGAAGTATTCTTTGTTGACTCACTCGCAATGGAAGAACCAAAAACAAAAGACGCAAAGGCAGTTATTGCAGCCCTCGCAAAAGGAACCGGGACAGAGTCTCTGGCCACTAAGCGAAAGAATGCCGCAATCGTTGTGTTGGCGGATCGAAGTCTTGCTACTGAAAAGAGTTTCCGAAACTTTGGAAATATGGAAGTAGTAATGGCGAAAGACATCAACCCAGTTGAATTGCTTACTTATAAGTATGTTGTTGTAGCAGATGCTGCGAATTCTGTAGAAGTTCTGCAAAGCCGTATCGCTCCAACTCCTAAGTCAAACTAGTATGGCTCTCTTTGGAAAAAAGAAAGAAACCAAAAAGAGCGCAGAAAAGGCCCCAGTCGTGGATGTGTCAAAGGCACTGCCAACTGACTATGACCTGGCGTCTGTAATCGTACGACCTCGAATCACTGAAAAAGCAGTGGGAATGAGTGAACAAAATGTCTACACATTTGTAGTCAAAAGTTCAGCTTCAAAGTTCCAGGTTCGCGATGCAGTCAAAGCGCTCTACAATGTGACGCCGGTGAAAGTAAACACCGTGAACAAAAAGCCTGCCAAACGAATGGTAGGAAGCCGAAACCGAGTAAAGCATGTGGCCGGATTGAAGAAGGCGTACGTGTATCTTAAAAAGGGTGACACCATTAACATTGTCTAGTATATGAAAAAATACAAACCAACATCGGCTGGACGACGTGATGGAACAGTCGTCGAGTATAAGAAAAAGCTTACTTCAAGCCAGAGTAATCCACTGAAGTCTCTGACCAAAGGAAAGAGAAGTACCGGTGGACGAAACAGTAGTGGACGAATCACTACTCATTATCGTGGCGGAGGAAACAAACGAACCTATCGTTTAGTGGACTTCAAGTACGATAAGAAAAATGTGCCAGCCAAAGTAGAGAGTGTGGAATACGATCCAAACCGATCAGGCTTCATTGCTTTGATTAGTTACCTTGATGGGGAACGTCGATACATCTTAGCTCCACAGCAGCTGAAGCAGGGAGATACAGTAGAAGTATCTGAAACAGCAAAGATTAAAGCCGGAAACCGGTTGCCATTGTTTGCTATCCCAGTCGGAAACTACGTGTACAACGTGGAAATCAATCCAGGAGCCGGAGCGCGACTCGCCCGGTCTGCTGGAAACCACGCAGAAGTTGTCGCTCAAGACAGCAAGTACACTACCTTGAAGATGCCATCAACTGAAATCCGTAAGGTAATGAATAACGCCTGGGCTTCAATTGGTACCGTATCAAATGAAGAAAATCGTTTGGTATCTATTGGGAAAGCGGGACGCGCTCGACACATGGGACTTCGACCGAAGACTCGTGGAGCAGCGAAGAACGCAGTTGATCACCCGCATGGTGGTGGTGAAGGAAAGTCTCCTCGGGGACACCGACGTCAGCGAACCAAGCAAGGTCGACCAACAGGAAAGGGTCAAAAGACTCGTTCACCAAAGAAGCACTCAAACAAACTCATTGTCAATCGGCGAAAGCCAGGACGACTGATGGGAGGAAAGAGATAAACAAAAAACCGGCCAAGGCCGGTTTTTTGTTTGGTCCGCAAAACCCGATAGAGAATCCATTTTACCTTTTGACAAAGGGCGAAATACTTGCAAAGTTATCTGTTTCAGGTAGATTTGGAACTAGCAAGACGAGTACAAAATTCTTTCTCTCCAAAAGGAAAACACCATGGCAGAGCGTAAGTCTGGTCTGAGAAATTTATCCAATAGGCACAACCAGGGTGATAGGCATCCGTCCGTTGTGAAATCTCTCCAAAAGGCTGCAAAAGAAGAAGTTCATTCAAAATCTACAAAGAAATCCAAAACCAAAACCAAATCCAAGGGCGAGGTGACGCAGATGTCTGCATCGAAAAAGAATGTCAGTATTGCCTCGTCGAAGCGGCGACTGCATAAAGACACCAAGGAGATAATCACGTACGTACTGGATACTAACGTACTCATGAACGCCTGGGACTCTTTGTTTAAGTTTGAAGAGCACACTGTCTGCCTGGTGAGTCAGGTCTGGAGTGAGTTAGACAAGCATAAACACGGACGGTCTGAAGAGGCCTACAATGTGCGGAAAGTAACGCGTCAGATTGATAGTTTGGTTGCGACGGCTACCAGGGAGGAGCTGAAGACCGGTATTCCGTTGATTCCACCCCCAGACCTGCAAAATGGCAAGAAGCATACTGGCACGTTGTTGTTTGACTTCACTAAACCCCAGGTACCGGAAGGTCTGGACATACAGTTGAGTCAGGAAAATCCAGACGATCGGATCCTGATGGTGTGTTTAGCGTTGCAGCGTAGCGGTCGACGGGTCGTGCTGGTATCTAATGATGGAAATTTCCGGGTCAAAGCTGCGGTGTGTGGCCTGGAATCAGAAGAATACCTGTATGAAGCGATCACACACTTACCTTCAGAAGAAGATAAGATAACCGGGTTCCATCAGATGGAGGATGATTTTTGGCTCACCATTGGTGATAACTTCGAGTCGTATAAGGACAAAGCGGCTGATGTATACGAGTTTAATCATGCCATGTTTAAGCATGTATACGTCAATCAATTCTTACTCTTACCCAACGATGTGTACTTGCGGGTGATGGAAAAGCCGAGTCCGCATAAAGTAAAAGCGGTGACTTTTTCCCATCATGATTACCGCGCTGCGGCAGTGCCACGAAACCTTCAACAAGGTTTTGCCCTGGAGTTGTTGTTGGACCAAAATGTACCAGCGGTGTCATTGGCTGGGCTGGCCGGGTGCGGAAAAACTTATCTGGCCATGGCGGCAGCTATGCATCTGGTCACCGAAGAGCAGGCGTACGACAGGGTCATTGTGACCCGGTCTGCTACTGATGCTGATGAGGAGATTGGTTTCTTACCAGGTACTGAGGCGGAAAAGATGAGCCCTTGGCTGGGCGGCATTTATGACAATCTTGAATCTTTGGTGAGAAACCCAGATTCAACGATATCAGACGCTGATGTTACTCGCGAGGAACAAATGAGGATGATGAATCTGCAAGTCAAGTCTTTGAATTATATGAAAGGACGGAGCTTTGAACGGACGATAATTATCATCGACGAGGTGCAGGATTTGAGTCGACGCCAAGTAAAAATGATTTCTACTCGAGTGGGCCAAGGATCAAAGATTATCTTTCTCGGCAATGTTGCCCAAATTGATAATCGTTTTGTGACTGAACATACCTGCGGTATGACAATTTTAATTAGTGAGTTTGCCGACTCGACTTTGGCGGGTCATGTGACTTTGCAAAAAGGCGAGCGCAGCGAATTCGCGACGGAGGCAGAAGAGCGATTGTAGTAATATGTTCTTAAGTACTTTTACCCAAAGAGCTGCTGAAAAGCAGCTCTTTTTCTATACAAAAGGTGCGGTACTGGGAAAAAATGTCTTGTCTGGCATGGTGTTCGCCCTTAGCAGGAGATGATATAATAGGTACATAATCAATTAATTCTTATTGTCTGTATGTACGTTTTTGCCTTTTCTCAATGGAAGTATACGTTGTTAGCTGTAGTAGCCGCCCTCTTTTTATTTTCTGGACCCCTGTTTGTGCAGGCACAAATCAGTAATGAGTGCGGATTCTCTCGTACTCTGGAAATGGGAGTAGACGGGGAGGATGTACGATGTCTGCAAAAATTTCTCAACGAGACTGGGTACACGGTGGCCGAGACTGGACCAGGCTCTCCGGGGAATGAAACCTCTCTGTACCGGACGTTGACCGAAGAAGCGGTTGTAGCGTGGCAGCAAGCAAAAAACGTTTCACCAGCCAGTGGTGTCTTTGGTCCAGTGTCGCAAGCAGCCTACCTGTTAGATTTAATTGATACTCTGGAAACGACTGTAGCTGAGCAAACAGGAGTTACTCCTCCTCCTTCCCCAACTCCCGAGCCAGAAGTAGCTGGAGTATCTACCAGTGCTACAGACGAAGCGCGAGAGCAAGCAGCCAAATTCGTAGAGGACGCAGTTATGATGGTACGAGATGCTGAGGAACAAGTCGAAGATTTTGATGACGATGAAGAAGAAAAAGCTGACCTAGAAGAAGATTTGCGTGATGCGCGGTACGACTTATACGATGCACTGTTTGATTTTTTCAACAAGGAATACGATGAAGCCACTGAGTTGGCACGGGAAGTACTCGAAGATGCAACTGACGTGTTGGAAGACGCGGGAGGAGAGTCAGACAAGAGTGAGGCCGAAGATATTTTGGATGACGTCAAGGATTTGTTTGATGATGTGAAAGATCTGTTTGATCAAGCAGAGGATAACGGTGATGATGTTGGTGATGCCGAAGACTTGTTAGAAGAGGCGGAGGATCTCCTGGATGATGCCGAAGATGCCTTTGACGATAGGGTGTACCGACAAGTAATCAGCGATGCTCTGGATGCAGAGGAACGATTGGAAGATGCGAAAGACGAAATCGATGTGATTTCTGAGCATGATGCAATCGACGCAGTAGAAGAGGCGAAAGATGAATACGATGACGTGGAAGAAGAAATAAAAGAGGCAGAAGACGACGGGGAGGACGTCGATGAAGCAGACGATTTACTTGACGACGCAGAAAGAGAAATCATTCGCGCAGAAGCAGCCCTTGATGATGAAGATTGGGAGGACGCAGTAGAATTTGCTGATGAAGCGGAAGATTTGTTAGAAGAAGCGCTTGATGCAATTGGTGGTTCTGACGACGATGAAGATGAAGCGGAAGAAGCCATTGATGACGCGTGGGACGCCTACCGCGACGCCGATGATGAGGTAGACGATGCAGAAGATGATGATGACCGAGGTTGGGAAAATGCTCGGGAATTATTAGAAGAAGCAAAAGATGCGCTCGACGATGCCGAAGATGCCTTTGACGATGAAGATTGGGAAGAGGCCACAGAACTCGCCGAAGAAGCCGAAGATCTCACCGAAGAGGCACTAGACGAACTGTAAGATTATTCCCCCGGCAGACGAGAACGCTCCTTGAAAATAAATTCACGGAGCGTTTTTGTATTCTTCAGGTTTGTATAAATATGTTTGGGATTTTCTATGTGCACAGCTACATTCTGCACGCTTTGGCCGGTAATGATTAATTCACAACCAGCCGTCGTGTACACAATAGTTATGTACCGTTTCCCACCGCGGCTGCCGGTAGATGTGCTAATTTCTCCGGGAGCAATCATTTTTACACCGGAAATTTTTTTGAGCTCTTTCACCACCAAGGCAGCTGTTTGGGTGAGGGTGGTATGTTCTGAGCCACGGGGTTTTGACATGACTAGAGCTTAGCACAATGTATAGCGTGGAGTAATAAAAAGAGCCCGAGAAATTCTCGGACTCTTGGAGTGCTCACCAGTACGGGTCACCCATGCAGGTAAAGCAACATTTGCTTGGAGCTACTCCTGCTTCATCTATCACCTGCTTAAACCTTGCAAGCGATAAAAACTCAACTGAATCTGCTCCCAAAGTGCGGGCAATTTCCGGATTACTTTTACTGGCTGCGACCAACTCATCACGTTCTGGTGTATTAATTCCATAGTGACAGGGATTGACGATCCGCGGTCCTGCGATACGCCAATGGATTGCGGTGGCACCTCGCTCACGCAGTGATTGAGTGATGCCGTAAGAAGTAGTGCTCCGCACTACAGAATCATCAATAACCGTGATACTTTTTCCAGCGATGCGGTCAGTGCGAAACGAAAACTTTCGTTCGACTGCTTTAATACGCTCATCTTGGCCGGGCATGATAAATGTCCGGCCCGTATCGTGTTTTCTGATGATGATGCTTTGGTCGTAAAGTCCCCACGCTTTTTCAGCGTGGTACCCTTCACCAATAAACGTACTGCTATCAGGAACTGCGACAATCAAATCAGTAGCGATACCGTGCTCTTGGTTGAGAGCTCGACCGACTGTTCGGCGAAAGTCAGCAGTTTGAATACCATTTATATAACTGGTTGGGTTGGCAAAGTACAAATGTTCAAAGGAGCAGCGATGTTCCGGTGTTTTCGCAAGCGTCGTAGTAGCAATTCCTCGTGGAGAAAAAGACAGAATTGTTCCCGGAGGAATTTCGTTGTGCTCAAACACCCCAATATCATCCAACGCGCACGTTTCGGAGGCGACTACGTAGCCACGCCCGAGTTTCCCCCAGTAGAGTGGGCGGTTGGCGCTCGCGTCGCGAATCGCGATGAGTTCTTGCGACCGCATCATGACTGCACTACAAGAACCCTTCATCTGACCAAGAGCTTTCTCGATACTCACCAAGAACGTATCCGACTGATAGTGTTTGGCTATCAGTCGGAAGAACCGCTCAGTGTCTGACTGACTAAAGAACGCCGTTCCTTTTAAGGGTCCAGCTTCTAGCTCAGCTATGTTGGTGAAGTTTCCGTTATGGGCAATGGTGAGGACTTCCGCTCCGACTTGCAGCACTATCGGCTGAATGTTGGTTGATTGCTTCGAATTGGAAGCAGTGGGGTAGCGATTGTGACCAATGCCACATTTGCCAGGCAGCTCTGCTAGTACGGCAGGACTGAGGGCAGCTGATACTTTTTTAGGAGAATGGAACATATAATGCTCCCCTCCAGCAAACGTCACTACTCCAGTCGCGTCAGTACCGCGATTTTGTAGTGCGTGTAACATGTCACGCAGCACAACACTGGCGTTGTTGATGTGATAGACACCTGCAATTCCACACATAATGTAATCCTCTCTGTAATCGAACAAGAATTTCTAAGGGTAGATTACCACAAAATACCCTTCTCAGGGCCCTGATATTTTCATTTTTTCTGGAGCGAATGAGTGCGGCTGTAGATACTGTTGAGTATGGAACATCATTGCGCAATGGAGGCATGAACTACCGTTATTTTGCACGACCACAGACATTGACTTTATTGGGTAATTTAGGTATTCTCTACCCGTTCCAACCTCAAGTCGTTTCCCCTGGCAGGGAGACGCTAGAAGTACAACAAAACGTTGGGAATTCCCCTTGAGACCGGCCGTTACCTGTTTTTTGGGGGGTTTCCCACCACCGCACTGTGTTACGTGCGGCTTTAAACGTAAACTAATAATATGTCACGATCACTCTATAAAGGACCATACGTGGACGAAAAGCTTCTCAAGAAGATCGCCGGAAAAAAAGCCGGAGAGAGTGAAGTCATCAAGACATGGGCACGTGGCTCAGTCATCTCGCCAGAAATGGTAGGCTTCACCTTTGGTGTCCATAATGGACGAGAACACCTAAATGTCCTCGTCGCAGAAGAAATGGTAGGACACAAGTTTGGAGAATTTTCTCCAACCAAGAAGTTCCACCGACACGGAGGTAAGATGCAGAAAGAGCTTGAACAGAAGAAGAAGGAAGCTGAGATTGCTGCCGCTAAAGCCGCTAAAGCTTCATAATAGTATTCCGATATGAAAGCATTTCTAAAAAATTACCGTCAATCACCAAGAAAGGTACGCCTTCTGGCCGATTTAGTACGAGGGAAGAGTGTCGCTGATGCTCTTACAACACTACAGTTTGTCGACAAACGAGCAGCTGAACCATTTGCAAAAGTGATTAAGTCTGCCGTGGCAAACGCCAAAGACCAAGACAAAAACACCGATAAACTCTTTGTAAAAACTGTTGCAGTAAACAAAGGGATTGTCCTAAAGCGATTCATGCCACGAGCACGTGGTTCTGCATCGCGTATTAACAAGCGTAACAGCCATATCTCAGTTGAGCTTGGCGAAAAGAAATAATTGGTATGACACACGTAGCTCATCCATATATCCAACGGATTGGTATCAACCGAGATTGGAAAAGTCGTTGGTTCACTACCGACCCAGCTAAATTCCGAGAATATCTCCGAGTTGATGCAGCTCTTCGAAAAATGCTGAACAAGCGTTTGAAGGGAATGTCTGTTGACGCAGTGGAAATTGAACGGAACGAAAAAGAGATTCGTCTAATCATCAAAACTTCACGACCGGGAATCATCATCGGCCGAAGTGGTGAGGGAATCAACAAACTCAAGAAAGAAATTGACCTGTTCTTGCGAAAGCAACGAGCAACCGACAAGCCTGAGTTGAAAATCGATATTGAAGAAGTCCGTTCACCAGAATCAAGCGCTCGTATCGTTGGGCAAATGATTTCTGAAGGACTCGAAAAACGAATGACATTCCGACGAGTCATGAAGCAAACAGTAGAAAAGGTAATGGCCAACCGAGATGTAGAAGGAGTTCGAATTATTCTTTCTGGTCGTCTTGGAGGAACCGATATGGCCCGAAAAGAAGAGTTGAAGAAAGGTCGAGTACCACTTCAGACTCTCCGAGCTGATATCGACTTTGCTCGAGTAGAAGCAAACCTGCCATACGGAGTTATTGGGATTAAAGTCTGGATTTACCGAGGAGAAGTATTTGCTGATCGAAAAACTGGTCAAGCAGAAACTGAAAATACTCGTCCAGCTCGTAACCGATAGGTATTATGTTATTTCCAAAAAAAGTAAAACACCGAAAGTGGCAGACAAACCGAATGAGCCTCGAAAAGCGTAGCCGACCGGCGGCACGAGGAATCACTGTTGCCTATGGTTCATACGGACTAAAAGCTCTGACTCCTTCACGAGTAAAATCAAACCAAATCGAAGCCGCCCGACGAGTAATTTCTCGTACGATGGGAAAGGCTGGAAAGACATGGATTCGTATCTTCCCTGACCGACCGATTACCCGAAAGGCAGCTGAGGTACCGATGGGGAAAGGAAAAGGAGATCCTGATCACTTCGTGTTCGAAGTGCAGCCAGGTCGAATCATCTTTGAAATCGACGGAGTCTCAGAAGAAATTGCCAAAGAAGCCTTTCGAAAGGCTTGTGCAAAATTACCAATCCAAGGAAAGCTTGTGCGTCGTGAAGACACACGAGGATAATTTAGCCTGATAGCTTATGACAAAAATGATTGACGTACGCAAGAAATCAGACGCCGAATTGTCTGAACTTGTACAAGGCGCACGCGAAACAGTCCGCCTAGAACGCTTCAAAGATAAATTCAGCCGAAAAGCTGGGATTATCCGAAATGCAAAGACTGATATCGCTCGCGCACTGAGTGAGCTTACTGCTCGTCAGAATAACCCTGAAACCAAATAGCGTATGAGTACACCTAATACAACCAGCAATGGTCGCGTGCTTCGTGGAAAGGTAGTGTCAGCCAAAATGACCGATACTATCACTGTCGCTGTAGAGCGATACGTAAAGCACCCAAAGTACAAAAAATACCTCCGACGCACCAAGAAATTCCTGGTACACGATGCAGGAAACACCGCGAAGGTAGGAGAAACGGTCGAAATCAAAGAGGTTAATCCAATCTCAAAGCGAAAGTCTTTCGCTCTGGTAACTACTAAGTAATATGATTCAGACACAAACAATGGTTAAGATTACCGACAACTCCGGAGGTAAGATGGGCCGAGTCTTCAAAGTACTTGGTGGTTCTAAGAAGCGATACGCTGAAATCGGAGAGATGGTAGTTCTGGCGGTGCAAACTGCAGAACCACGAAAGCAAGTGAAAAAGAAAGATGTCGTATACGGAGTAGTCGTTCGACAACGAAAGCCGTTCCGTCGAAAAGATGGTTCGTACGTTTCTTTTGATGACAATGCAGTAGTGCTAGTTGATAAGGAAAAGAAAGAACCACGAGCCAACCGAGTATTTGGTCCGATTCCCCGTGAGATGTCCGTTGATTATCAGAAAATTGTTTCATTGGCTCCAGAAGTCGTGTAACGCGTAATCGCAAACAATACTATGAAAATCAAAAAAGGAGATACCGTAAAAGTAATTGCTGGAAAAGACAAAGGGAAGACTGGGACTATTCTCATGACACTCAAAGACACTGACCAAGTAGTTATCGAAGGAATCAACGTGTCAAAACGTCACACCAAGAACAAACGAACTCGTTCACAAGGTCAAATCATCGAAAAAAGTATGCCTATCCACGTTTCAAACGTAGGGCTTATGGAAGGTGATAAGACGGTCCGAGTTGGATACGCAATTGAAGGAGAGGGAGCAAAAGCGAAAAAAGTTCGCGTGGCTCGCCCTTCAGGAAAGAAGATTTAGTCCGTTTTCTTTACCACTGCACACTATTTGCTGGCGCCCCAGCCAAACCCACCCGCTGGCGCAAACAGTGTACAGTGGTACGAAAACTACATTACACAAT
>Ga0306912_1000153_pt1 | contig 41429 bp, 30 predicted proteins | sample AntRauFillE10628_FD_190443 | JGI IMG/M metagenome (GOLD analysis project Ga0306912, IMG submission 190443) | Saline lake microbial communities from Rauer Islands, Antarctica - Metagenome Filla E10 #628 (v2) (version 2) | ecosystem: Environmental > Aquatic > Non-marine Saline and Alkaline >...
GATGATGCTTCAATTAAAGAAAGAAGCATTTTTTGTGCTTCGATTTATTCAACTATTTTTAAATCCAACGAAATGTCAAGCCGCTTGTTAAGGAGCGACTAAATAATCTTACAATTCTTGGTCAGTTCGATTTAGTTTCTACTTTTGCTATTGAGTAGAATAAGTACTCATTGTTTCAACTTTGATTTTTTTGTTAGGGCAGTTTAGGCTGTGATTGATGGGGCGGAGCCGTTTTAAAAGACGGGAGACGAGGTTGGCACAGACGGGAGACTGGAGACAAAGAGACTTGAGACAGATTTCGTTAGAGGTTGATTTTTCGTTTTTTGATTGATGATTTTATTGAAGCATGGAAATGCGGAGACAAAGTTGAAAGTCAGGAGACTAAAGGCAAAGAGATTTGAGATGGATTTCGGCAAAAAAGACGGGAGACTGGAGACAAAGAGATTGGAGACAGTTTTTGTATAAAATTGAAGCTCACGACTGCGAATATTTTAAGTAAAAAAGCCCATAGTAGCGTTGCAGTTAAGAAATCATAATTACGAGAAGCTTGAGTTTTATAAGCGGAGTGTGATTTTAGCGGCGAGTGTTCTAAAAAAGGCAAAGGACTTAAGACCTTTTGCTTTGGCGGATCAAATGAGTAGAGCGGCGATTTCAATTCCTTCAAATATTGCTGAGGGAGCGGAGCGTAACAGCGACAAGGAGTTTATCCGATTTTTAAATATCGCTTCGGGTTCTTGTTCTGAACTCAAGACACAAATTAGGATTTATTTATTGCTGGAGCCAAATGACCATGCAGAGTGGAATGCTCTTGCTAAGGAAGTGGGAGAAATAAATGCCATGCTATGGAGCTTCAAAGCTAGTTTAAAGGGCTAGAAAAAATACAAGAATTAAGGTTGGGGGTAAAATGCGAAGATCTCTGGGGAGGAGTGAAAGCAAAAGCATGATTAATAGAACATGTTAAACTCAAAAATCTTCTTTTAATATAAGCAACAATCATATTTAATAGAAAGGCAGTTCAATTAGACTAGATTTTAAAGCCTCAGGTCTTAAAGTCTCAAGTCTTTCGTCTTTCTGAAAGAAAATGCTAGACACATTAATATCATCTAAAACCAGAGTTAAACTATTACTCAAATTTTTTCTGAATGCCAATGCGCGGGGATACTTGCGTAGTTTAGAAGCGGAGTTTGGGGAGAGTACGAATGCCATACGCTTGGAACTGAATAAGTTTGAAGCAGCGGGGATGTTGCAATCGGAAATGGATGGCAATAAAAAGGTTTTTACAGCCAATAGGCGCCATCCGCTTTTTGAGAACCTGCATAGTTTGATGTTAAAGCACGTAGGCTTAGATAAGATAGTGGAGGGCATTACCCAGCGATTAGGAGATATACAGAAGGTGTATTTAGTGGGAGATTATGCGGAAGGTAGAGATAGTGGCATTATGGATTTATTAATTGTAGCTACTAGAGTAGATTTTGAATACCTAGTGAAATTAGTAAGCCGAGCGGAAGAAGAAATAAAAAGAAAAATTAGATATATACACTACCCCAGTGAAGAGCAGATTCCCGATAGTATCGAAGGGCAAGCGCATCTTTTATTGTGGGAAAAATAGAATTATGGCGGTAAAAAATATTTGTTGTATTGGAGCGGGTTATGTGGGCGGACCGACAATGTCGGTAATTGCGCAAAAATGCCCGCATATCACGGTAAATGTGGTAGATTTAAATACAGAACGTATTGCGGCATGGAATGATGCGGATGTGGCTAATATTCCAATTTATGAACCAGGCTTAAGCGAGGTAGTGGCGGAAGCGCGAGGGAGAAATTTATTCTTTTCTACAGAAGTGGATAAAGCAATCGCTGCAGCAGATATGATCTTTATATCAGTTAATACTCCAACTAAGACCTATGGCATAGGCAAAGGAATGGCCGCGGATTTAAAATTTATTGAATTAGCCGCCCGCCAAATTGCAAGAATAAGTACCAGCGATAAAATAGTGGTAGAGAAATCTACTTTACCAGTAAGAACGGCCGAAGCCCTGAAAAGTATTTTGCATAATACGGGGAATGGGGTAAATTTTCAAGTCTTATCCAATCCTGAGTTTTTAGCAGAAGGAACAGCAGTGGAGGATTTGCATGAGCCAGACCGTATATTGATTGGCGGTGAAGAAAGCGAAGCGGGGCAAGCAGCGATGCGAGCCTTGGTAGAAGTATATGCCAATTGGGTGCCGAGAGAAAATATTCTCACTTCTAATGTGTGGTCTTCGGAATTATCGAAATTAACCGCTAATGCCTTTTTAGCTCAAAGGGTGAGTTCGATTAATGCCATCTCGGAATTATGCGAGCATACTGGAGCAGACGTGAATGAGGTAGCAGGAGCGATTGGGCGCGATAGTAGAATTGGGCCGAAATTCCTGCAAGCTTCAGTGGGTTTTGGCGGGAGTTGTTTTCAAAAGGATATCCTTAATTTAGTTTACATCGCTCGCAGTTATGGCTTACAAGCGGCAGCAGATTACTGGGAGCAGGTGATTATTATGAATGATCACCAGAAGAAGCGTTTTGCACAGAATATTGTAAGTACGCTGTTTAATACGGTAAGCGGTAAGAAAATCGCTTTCTTAGGCTGGGCTTTTAAGAAGGATACCAATGATACTAGAGAATCGGCCGCTATTTATGTGGCGGATGAGCTATTAGGGGAAAGAGCAGAAGTAACGGTTTATGACCCCAAGGTGCCAAGAGAGCAAATGTTAGGCGATCTAAATTATTTAGGCACGAGAGAAGTAACAGAAAATGAGACGCTCCTAAATACGGCTGCTAATGCTTATGAAGTATGTGAAGGAGCGCATGCCATTGCGGTATTAACAGAGTGGGATGAGTTTAAAAATTTAGATTGGCAGAAGATCTATGATCAGATGGTAAAACCAGCTTTCCTCTTTGACGGTAGAGCGATTTTAAATAAGGAAAAATTGGAAGCCATCGGTTTCCAAGTATACAGAATTGGAAAACACTAAAATTGATTAGATTGAAAACACTAAAAGAATCTAAAATCGCTTTAATTGGCCTAGGTTATGTAGGCTTACCTTTAGCAGTAGAGTTTGCTAAGAAATACCCAACTTTAGGTTTTGACATTAATAAAAGTCGCATCGAGGAACTGGGTAAAGGAAAAGATCGAACACTTGAAGTGGCGGATGAAGAGCTAAAGTCAGTTACGGTAGAAAACCCAATGAAGCTAAAAAATAGCACGAAGGGTTTATATTGTACGGATGCGATTACTGATATTAGTGAATGTAATATTTACATTATTACTGTACCTACGCCTACGGATGCTTACAATCGTCCAGTACTAACACCTCTTACAAAATCGAGTGAAACGGTAGGGCAGGTTTTAAGTAAAGGAGATGTGGTTGTCTATGAGTCAACGGTCTACCCCGGGGTGACGGAAGATCACTGTGTACCCATCCTAGAAAAAGTTTCTGGTTTAAAGTATAATGAGGACTTTTTTGTGGGTTATTCACCAGAAAGAATTAATCCAGGTGATAAAAAGCACACGGTAACTAAGATATTAAAGGTTACAAGTGGTTCTACGCCTGAGGTGGCCGAATACGTCGATCAATTGTATAAATCGGTTATCACCGCAGGTACTTTTAAAGCTTCGAGTTTAAAAGTTGCCGAAGCAGCCAAGGTAATCGAGAACTCGCAGCGTGATATTAATATTGCCTTCGTAAACGAATTAGCGAAGATTTTCAATTTAATGGGGATTGATACTTCTGAAGTATTAGAAGCCGCAGGCACTAAGTGGAATTTCTTACCCTTTAAACCTGGTTTAGTGGGAGGGCATTGCATCGGAGTGGATCCCTATTACCTAGCGCAAAAGGCACAGGAAGTGGGGTACCATCCTGAAATCATATTGGCGGGTCGTCGCTTGAACGACAGTATGGGGGAATATGTAGCCTCACAAATTGTCAAACTCATGATACGTCGTGAGCGCAAAATTTTAGGCGCAAAAGTTTTAATGCTGGGAATCACCTTTAAAGAAGATTGCCCAGACATCCGTAATACTCGCGCTATTGATATTTATAAAGAACTAAACTCTTACGAAATAGATACCGATGTTTATGATCCGTGGGCAGATGCGGCTGAGGTAAAACATGAGTACGGAATTGATTTAGTAGATGCTCCTAAAGGTACTTATGATGCTATTGTTTTAGCGGTAGCGCATAAGGAGTTTTTAGAGATGGATTTAGTTAGTATGAAGAAGGAAGGGGGTATATTGTTTGATGTGAAGAGTATTCTGCCGAAAGCTATTGTAGACGGAAGGCTTTAAGAGGAACGCAAAGGGCGCGGCGTTTTTCGCGGCGAGCGCGGCGGTACTTTTTAGGACCAATTAGAGAGTAAAGGAACGCAAAGTTCGCAACGTATTGTGCAGCGAGCGCAGAGTTACTTTTTAAGAGTAATTAATGACTGAGAATCAAATAGCAACTATTGTTTTAGACTATGCCTTCGAGATACATCGAGCTTTAGGTCCAGGATTACTGGAGTCAGCTTATCAAAAGTGTCTCTACATGGATTTAAAGAGCGAAGGATTCAAAGTTGAGAAAGAAGTAGTCCTACCTATTCGATACAAAGAGCTAGAAATAGAACAAGGTTATAGAATTGACTTATTGGTAGAGGATAAAGTGGTGGTGGAATTAAAAGCTGTTGATGCCATCATAGATAAACACAAAGCCCAGCTACTTACTTATATTAAGCTAGGTGAATATAAATTAGGCTTACTCATTAATTTTAATGAGACACTGTTGAAAAACGGAATAAAAAGAATAGTTAATAATCTTTAAATAATTGTCGGAAGTCTTTCGCTGCGAAATCGTTGCGAGTGCCGCGTTATAGAATTATGAGCGAAGCGAATAAAAAAACAAACTTATTAATCACCGGCGGAGCAGGCTTTATCGGCTCTAACCTCGTAGAACACTTCCTCAAGGATGAGCGAGTGGGATTGGTGAGGGTATTAGATAACCTATCGAATGGTTATTACGAGAATATTGAAGAATTTATAGGGCATCCACGTTTTGAGTTTATTGAAGGGGATATCTGTGATTATGATACTTGTTTAAGTGCCTGCGAGGGGATTAATAAGATTAGTCACCAAGCAGCATTAGGGTCGGTGCCAAGGAGTATTGAAGACCCGATGTTGACCAATAAGGTAAATGTAGGAGGTACAGTGAACGTATTGCACGCTGCCAAGACGCAAGGAGTCGAGCGCGTGATACTGGCTTTTTCGAGCAGTACTTATGGCGACCATCCAGGTTTACCGAAGGTTGAAGGCAAGGAAGGAAAGCCTTTATCACCCTATGCAGTCAGTAAGGCAGCAATAGAGCAATATGCCGATGTGTTTCAGAAGACCTACGGCTTAAACTGGATTGGTTTGCGCTATTTCAATATATTCGGACCGAAACAGAATCCCGATAATCCTTATGCAGCGGTGATACCTATTTTTTGCAAGGCCTTTTTAGTAAATAAAGAGATTACTATCAACGGAGATGGAGAAACTAGCCGCGACTTTACTTTCGTAGCTAATGCAGTTTTAGCTAATGATTTGGCCTTGTTTACAGAAAATAAAGAAGCAATTAACCAAGTTTATAATACAGCTTGTGGCGATCAAGTTACGTTAAACGAAATGGTGGAGATGCTAAAGGATATTAGCGGAAAGGATATTAAGGTGGCTTATGGGCCAGAAAGGCCAGGCGATGTAAAGCATAGCAGGGCCGATATAAGTAAAATAACTAATCTACTAAACTATAAGCCAAAGGTTAGATTTAAAGATGGGCTACAAGGCGTTTTTGACTGGTACATTAAAGAAGCAAACAAATAGAAGATGAATAATATTAAATCCATATTAATCACCGGAGGAACTGGCTCCTTAGGAAAAGCTTTAACCTCTCATATTTTAAATCATTATCCCCAAGTAGAGCGATTAGTGATTTATTCGCGCGATGAGCAAAAGCAATTCGTGATGGCACAGGAGTATCCTGCTGAAAAATACCCACAGGTTCGCTTTTTTATTGGAGATGTAAGAGATAAGGGAAGGTTAAAGCGCGCTATGCAAGGTATAGACGCTGTGATTCATGCAGCTGCTATGAAACATGTTCACCTAGCAGAATATAATCCAGACGAGTGTATTAAGACTAATATTGGTGGTGCTGAGAATGTAGTTGAGGTTTCCCTAGAAACAGAGGTTAAAAGCGTTGTTGCTCTCTCGACGGATAAAGCTTGTGCTCCTATCAACTTATATGGTGCAACAAAGTTGACATCGGACAAGCTATTTGTAGCTGCGAATAACATAAAAGGGCGAAACCCAATTAAATTCTCGGTGGTGCGCTACGGCAATGTCATGGGGTCTAATGGATCAGTTATTCCATTTTTTATCAATAAGAAAGAAAAAGAAGGTGTTTTACCAATTACTGACCCCACTATGACCCGATTTAATATCTCCTTACAAGGCGGAGTAGATATGGTGATGCATGCATTGGAGAATGCTTGGGGAGGTGAAATATTTATACCGAAAATTCCTTCATACAGAATTATGGATGTTGCAGAAGCAATTGGCCCAGATTGTGAAAAACCAGTAGTGGGTATCCGTCCTGGTGAAAAAGTCCACGAAGAAATGATTACAAGTTCAGATTCCTTCTATACTTATGATTTGGGAAAATATTACACGATTTTACCGAGTACTCCAAGCTTTAAATTACAAGACTATATCAATGCCAATAATGCTGTCAAAGTTGAACAAGGCTTTAAGTATAATTCTGGTGACAATACAGAGTGGGAAACTGTCAAATCAATTCGCAGATTGATTGTTAAACATGTTGATTCAAGTTTTAAATATTAGTCAATGTCAGTACTTGCAATTATTCCTGCCAGAGGTGGTAGCAAGAGAATTCCAAAAAAAAATATCAAACATTTCTTAGGAAAACCAATAATTGAATATGCGATTTCTACGGCATTAAAGTCTAATTTGTTTGATGAAGTCATGGTTTCCACAGATGATGATGAGATTGCAGATGTGGCAAAAATATGCGGTGCATCAGTGCCTTTCATGAGAACCAACAAAAATGCAGATGACTTTGCAACCACAGTTGATGTTATTATAGAGGTTATTAAAGAATATGGCAAAATTGGGAAGGATTATGATTATGTCTGTTGTATTTATCCTTGTACACCATTATTGAAAGTGCAAAAGCTTTCTGAAAGCTTTCAACTCCTAAGTAATTCAGCGCATGATTGTGTGTTTCCTATAGTGAAGTTTAGCTTTCCAATCCAAAGAGCCTTATTAGTTAATGATTCTAACTTAGTCAAAATGGTTCAACCTGAGAATCTCGTTGTACGCTCACAAGATTTAGACTCAAGATATCATGATGCTGGCCAATTTTATTTTTTGAAGACAAATGCTTTAATGGAGAAGCAAAAGCTATTGACTGATAATACGGGCTATATCGAGCTTCAGGAGATAGAATCACAAGATGTTGATAATCTTATTGATTGGCAAATGGCGGAAATTAAATATACCCTAAATAACAAATGAAACAGAAGAGGGTATTAATCACAGGTGCTTCTGGAATGCTAGGGGGAACATTAGTAAAATACTTTACACCCCAATATGATGTTTTTGCAACCTCAAATCAACTTAATTTACCATACGCGAATAAACATATGGTATTTGACTTAAATGATAAAGACTATAGTTCGTTAATAGAATGGTCTAGACCGGATGTTATCATACATACCGCTGCTCTTACGAACGGTAATTTATGTGACACAAATCCAGAGCTTGCAATACGCACAAATTCTTTAGTATTAGATAAATTGGCATTAGCAATAGATATAAGCACTAGGCTATTTCATATTTCTACAGATGCAGTGTTTTCTGAAGAGGCTAGCAACTCGAATGAAAGAGATACAACGTCTAGCGATAGCGTCTATGGAAAAAGTAAAGAACTTGGTGAGTTCTTTCTAAAATTGAGGTCACATAATTTTACCATTGTACGTACCACAATTGTTGGCTTAAATCAGTTGGAGGAGCGTAATGGATTTACAGAGTGGATTATTAATTCAGCCAAAGAATCCCAAAATATAGGGCTATTTGACGACGTTAAATTCACGCCAATTACCTGCATTCACCTAGCTGAAATGCTGAAAGTAATACTAGAAAATGGGTTGTTTAAAAACGAGATAGTTCATATCGGTTCTTCTGAAATTTACACTAAATACGACTTTGGTGTAAGTTTGCTAAAAGCTGTTGGGTTTTCGGGCGAAAATGTTTATCCGAGTAAGCTTTCTCAATTTAAAGGTAGAGCCAAGCGCTCGATGGATCAAAGTTTAGATAGTAGTTATTTTGAAAGGGTTACCGGTATTAAATTACCTAATTTAGAAAAAACAATACAACAATTGAAAATAGAACTAAATGAGCAAAAAGGGAATTAAACTTGGATCTAAATGGGTTGATGATAGTAATTTATATTTCGTAGCAGATATTGGTGCAAATCACAACGGGTCCTTAGAAAAAGCAATAAATTTAATTAAGCTGGCAAAAGAAGCAGGCGCTGATGCGGCTAAATTTCAAAATTTTCAGGCTGGGAAAATTGTCAGCCAGCAAGGTTTTGAAAAATTAAAAGGACAAGTCGCGCATCAATCAAAATGGAAAAAATCAGTTTTTGAGGTTTACCAAAATGCCAGTATAAATAAGGATTGGACAAAAACCTTAAAGAATGAGTGTTCTAAGGCAGGTATAGATTATTTTACGAGTCCGTATGATTTTGAGAGTGTAGATTTAGTAGATCCTTTCGTAGATTTATACAAGATTGGGTCTGGAGATATCACTTGGCACGAAATTGTGCAATATATCTTAGATAAAAACAAGCCGGTTTTGATTGCGACCGGTGCTTCGTCAGACAAAGATGTTCAAATGATCATGGATTTGGCTCAATCAAAATCTGATAAGTTGGTTCTGATGCAATGTAACACTAATTATAGTGGAGATCCATCCAACTTTGACTTCATTAATTTAAAAGTACTCAATAAATTTGCAAATAAATATCCTGATGTCATGTTAGGCCTTTCTGATCATACTCAGGGACATGCGACTACTTTGGGTGCTGTGGCCTTAGGCGCACGGGTGATTGAAAAGCACTTTACAGATGATAATAATCAAGAAGGCCCTGATCATGGTTTTGCTATGAATCCTGAGGCATGGCGAGATATGGTTGCTCGTTCATATGAATTATTGAGATCTTTAGGCAATGGTCACAAGATTGTTGAAGAAAATGAAATCACATCACAAATGGTTCAAAGGCGATGCATCCATGCCTGTAATGATTTAAAAAAGGGCCAAAAGATTGAGCGGTCAGATTTAATAGTGTTAAGGCCTATTCCTAAGAATGGAATAGAACCTTATTACATAGAGAAAGTTATTGGGAAAGTAGCTAAGGAAAACATCAATTCTGGCGACTATATTGAGTGGGATAAAATTGACTAGCAGATGATTAAAGGAGAATTAGTTGGATTAAGAGCCTTAGAGAAGGAAGATCTACCTTTACTAAGAGACTGGAGAAATTTTCCGGATTTCCGAAAGAATTTCAGGGAAGTTAGGGAGTTGAATATGGCGGATCAGGAAGGCTGGTTTGAACATCTACAAAAAACGAAGTCAATAAACTTCATGTTTGGAATAGAAAAGTTGGAAGACTCTAAGTTGATTGGAGCTTGTGGCTTATTATATGTAAATTGGACAGCTCGCTATGCAGATATTTCTTTTTATATAGGTGAAAAAGAAGCTTATGTAGATGACAATGGTTATGCGTCAGAGGCAATAAAGTTGATGTTGGAATATGGTTTTAGCAACCTGAATTTAAACAAGGTTTGGATGGAACTCTATGAGTTTGATAATCGAAAGATTAAATTTTTTATGGAGCGATACGCATTTAAAAAAGATGGATTACTTCGAGAAAACTGTTTTGAAGGAGGGAAGTATTGGAATTCTTTTATTTTATCTCTGCTCTCAAAAGAGTTTAATTCTTTATAATTTTGAGCTCCGCTTAGCTAAATATGCAACATTTCAAACTGTTCAAATTAAAAAGGAATCAATCTTTGTATATTTTCAAAGATTGCGTCATTTTATAAAACGTAATGAGCCTTTCATTTTTTTAAACGCCTAAAATGTCTTAGATGTAAGAATATGAATGTGAGCCTTTGTAAGTTAAATCAAGTGTCTAGCACTACAATAACCGCTTATCAATGTGTTTTTCAGCACCTAGTTCTTATAAAAAACTTCATTTCTAGTCATTTATTTGGTGGCTCAGTTGTTTTTTAGTTGGTGTTGAGAGTAAATAAGTAACATGCTAAAATTCATTTGCAGGCCTCAAAAATTTTTGAGTAAAATCAGCGTTGATTTAACCAATAAGTAAATATAAAGTTACGACTTTATTCAATGCCTTTAGACTCGAAAAGGCGCTTATAAGTTAGAGAATTGCTGGAAGAAAATATTTTAGGAAACATTAGATTAGGATTCGGTAAGCGTTGAGATTTTTAGAAAATATCGATATTCTGGGTCGAAAAATGTTGAGAAACGAGAATAGAGAATAAAAGAGAAGTTCTGAAAACCTCAGTTAGATTAAATGATAGCAAAGTGAATTTATTGTATCTCAAAAAAACCGCTTAAACCGATTAATTGAAAGCACCGAAAAAATTAGGAGAGTTCGGAAAAGTGCTAGTGCGGTTCGCGTCCGCCCAAGTCTTTTCAAATGCACTCAGGATGTTATCAGGCTTCCTCGTTGTTAGTTTGATAGATCCTGAATTATATGGGAAGTTTAGCGGAGTAGGAGTTTATATGGGATATGTCCTTTTGGGTAATGGTGGAGTTATCAATGGTCTTAATAGAGAGCTGCCTTATGCTTTAGGTAAAGGAAATGATGAGGAGGCACGGCAAATGGCATCCTCAGTCTATGTTCTGGTAATACTTCTAAGTATATTAGCGTCGGTCATCTTCCTGATTTTCGGCTTAAAGTATTTTGTCGAGGGTGAGGTTCTTATGGGATGGATTTTTATAGCCTACTCAATTATGGGAGGCTTGCATATTATGCAAAAGCAGTTTCTCCCCGTTTTATATCGCACAAATAAAGATTTTGATTCTTTATCAAAACAGAATATTTTCACAGGCATAGGGAATTTAATTTCTGTCATCTTTATTTGGTTGTTTGGGATTTACGGTTTGATTGCTCGGGGAATAGTTGTAGCAGGTTATGAGCTGGTATTATTGTTTAAAAATAAGCCCTACCAGCTAGATATGAAGTTTAATTTAAATCACTTCAAACTTTTATTTAAAACAGGTTTACCCATTTTTGCTGTCGGTCAAATAAACCCTCTTTGGACGACTATTCTTAATAGCTTGATTTTCAATATTGGGGGAGGTTTGAGTTTTGGTCTCTATGCTTTAGCAAATATAACTCAGGGAGCAATAGGTGTAATTCCGAAAGCTTTTGGTCAAGTCATATATCCTCGAATGTCAATTATGTTAGGACAAGGTAGGTCTATCACTTACATCTTAAAAACCAATGTTAAGCCTTTGTTTTTTCAATTTGGGCTAATGCTAATAATTGGTATACTAGGAGCTTATATGTTACCCATTCTTGTACCAATACTATTGCCTAAATATTCGGGTGGAATAGTAGCTGCGCAATGGATGATGTTTGTTCCAGCAGTTCAGTCTTTTGGAGCCCTTAATAATATCTACAACGTGGTAAAGAAGCAAAAATGGTATTTTGTTTCACTACTTTCCGGAGCTCTAATGGGGTCACTTTTTATTCTATCAGACTATACGGCAAATGGGTTTCGATTAGCAGCTTTCCCCCAAGGTCTATTAATTGGTACTAGTATTCAGCAGCTATTATCTCTCTTCTTCCTAAGGTATATAGCCCGTGGATAAAAAAGATTTAGCTAAGAGGCTTTTGGCAACTGAAGATTTATTAAATAAAATAGAAATTAAAGGTCCTGATTTGGGTTCTCTGCTTTCAAAGTTTAATGAGAATATTTATAACAATAAAAACAAACGACTCTTAACTTTACCCTTCATCAGACTTATCTTAACGGCATTGCTAAAGGGTGTGTTTTTAACTCAACCAAAGGCAAGACAAATAAAAAGTGAAGTATTACTATCCAAATTAGCCGACAGAGCCCACTGTAACGCTTTAATCAATCCGATTAAAGAATATTTTCAAAGTAATGCGGTATTATATACACCAGGATTTTTTAACGAACTTGGCTCGTATAACTTTCCAAGGAAATTAAAACTATCTTCATTTTCTATCCTTCTTAAAAAATGGACAGAGATTAGGGGAGTCTATCAGAGTAAGGGATTAAAAGTAGACGGACTCAACTTGTTTCATGCCTTATTGACTCAGCTAAGTGCATTTAAAAATTGGTCAGATTTCTTTAGTCAATTCAAACCTAAAATTGTTTTAGTAGATTTTGATAGAGATAATAGAAATTCAGCCATGGTTTTAGCTGCAAAAATTAATAGAATACCGACAGCAACATTAGTGCACGGAGTTTTAAATCCTCCATACGGATATTGGCCCATTATTGCAGATGAAATTTGGTGCTGGGGTAATTTCCAACGAAACCAATTAATTGCACATGGGGTTGATAAGAATAAAATAAGAATAGTCGGTTCACCTATAGCAATTAGAAACAATGAATCTTACATAGGAAGAGGTAATAGACCGATAAATAACATAGGCATAGGCTTAAACCCAGTTAAAGAAGATGATAATAAGTTAATGTTGAAAAAACTATTATTGAATCCAATATCACTTCAGGTTAAATGGACCATAAAGCTACACCCTTCAATGTTAAAAAAAGAATGGATGCTTGAATTTGAAAATGAAAATGTTACTATTTTCACACATAATGAATATTCGTTGGTTAACTTTTTTAAGAGTATCGACCTGCTTATTGTAGGTAATAGTGGTATTGGGTTTGAGGCTATCACAAATGACATACCAATTTGGGTGTATAGAGCAGATCAAAATACATCTGGACATGATGAAGTTATGATTAATCAGGCTAACTGCCCAGATATAACGTTGACAAATAATTTGTCGTCTCATCTGCAATCTTTGATTGACTTTGACGATTATCTACATTCACTTCTGAGAGTAGAGCAACAATTTGTCTTAAATGACTTTTACTTTGCTACTGGTCCACAGGCCATTAAAAATGTTATTGATGCAATAGAAATTAAACTTTTGAAATGTGAATAAAGTCTTATTGATTTCCTTGCGGTGGGTACGAAATTTTATTTCCAAAAGGCTCAATTCACTTAGTTTAAAAGTGAATAATGTAAGCCACGGCTCTGGATTAATAATTAATGGTAAAATTATCTTAAAGAATAAGGGATTTATAACTATAGGGGATAATGTTTTAATTAATAATGAAAGTGAAGTTAATCCTGTTGGGCTACCCCATCCTACGATTCTTTGTACTCAGAATAGACAATCGAAAATTATAATTGGTGATAATGTAGGTATTTCAGGAGCCTCAATAGTTGCCGCCGACACAATTAGAATTGGTGACCGTACTTTAGTCGGAGGGGGAGTAGGGATTTGGGATACGGATTTTCATCCCTTAGATTCAGAATTACGCAAAATACATCAAACCAACGGAGCTCGTTCTGCTCCAATATTGATTGAGGAGGACGTTTTTATTGGGGCAAGAGCTATAATTCTTAAAGGTGTTACAATAGGAAAGGGTGCTGTCATTGGTGCAGGGGCTGTCGTATCCCGCGATGTACCAGCTTATGCAACTGCATACGGTAATCCATTAATAATCAAATAGAAATAATAGAAAAATGAAGAAACTACTAGTAACTGGTTCAAGTGGCTTAATTGGCTCTGAAATCGTAAGACATTTTGATAACCTTGGCTATGAGGTAACAGGTGTCGATAATAATATGCGGGCTGATTTTTTTGGTCACAATGGTGACACTCGATGGAATCAAAACCGATTAATTGAAGGATGTGAAAATTTCAAACATTATGAGTTGGATATACGCGATAGGCAGGCAGTGATGGAGATGATGAAAGCCATCAAACCTGACTTTATTGCCCACACTGCCGCTCAACCCTCTCATGATTTGGCTGCAAGCCGTCCTTTTGACGATTTTGATGTTAATGCAGTTGGTACCTTAAATCTCTTAGAAGCGGCACGACAAGTATGTCCAGAATCTCCATTCGCACATATGAGTACTAATAAGGTGTACGGGGACGCTCCTAATAATCTAAATCTAAAAGAACTTGATACGAGATGGGATTATGCTGATGAAGAATACTTTTCAGGCATAAAAGAAAACTTTACTATTGATCAGTCTAAACATTCTTTATTTGGTGCTTCAAAAGTGGCCGCAGATGTGATGGTGCAGGAATATGGTCGTTATTTTAATATGCCCACTTGTGCATTACGGGGTGGTTGCTTAACAGGGCCTAATCACTCTGGGGTAGAACTGCATGGATTTCTAAGTTATCTCGTAAAAGTGAACCTTACAGGAGGAGAGTACACTGTTTATGGTTATAAAGGAAAGCAAGTAAGAGATAATATACATTCCTATGATGTCGCTAGATTTATTGAAGAGTTTTTTAAGGCCCCACGCTGCGGAGCGGTATATAATATTGGAGGCGGCCGAGATAACTCCACTTCGATTCTTGAGGCCTTTGAGACTGTGGCTGGTATAACGGGCAAGCCCATGAATTATAAATACTCCGAAGTTAACAGACAGGGAGATCACATGTGCTATATCTCAAATCTCAATAAAATGAAATCAGATTATCCTGAATGGTCTATTACTAAAAGTTTACAAACTACATTTGAAGAGATCGTAGAAGCATGGCAAAAGAGAAATTAGCAAAAAAAGGTAAAATGTTGGTTGTGAGCTGGACCGTTTTTCCATGGGCCACGGGCAGTTCGGTTATAGTTAATAATTTGGCTTCTTCTTATAGCAAGGGAGAACTAGTGCTTTTCGGAGAAGGTCACACTGATTTATCAGATGATGGTTGGTCAGATCAGTTTCCTCTTATTTATAAAAGCCACCCAAAAAAATACGTGTTAAAAAGAGGTCAAAAGATAGCACGCTGGTTTGAATTACTAAAAGTCATTAAAGAGATTGAAGGAGTTATTAAAAAAGAGCATATTGACCGAATACTATGCGTGTTTCCCAACGATTTTTACCTTTGTGCTGCTTTTTTTGCCTCTAAAAGAACGCAAGTGCCTTTCTACAGCTGGTTTCATAATACTTACCTCGACAATGTTTCCGGTTATCGTAAACTTATTGCCCGATGGCTACAGCCAGCTGTATTTAGAGCTTCAAAGAAAGTATTTGTCATGAGCGATGGAATGGGAAAATACATGGGTAATAAGTATCCTCAATATACTTTTGAAGTATTACGACATGGTTTTCCTTTGCCAAAAGAGGTGAGTGTTCAGTCTGTTCGAAAAAGCGAGGAAATCAAAACATTTGTATTTACAGGGAGCCTAAATAGTTCATGTGAAGATGCGACAATTCGTTTGATGAAAGTGATTTTAAAAAACCCTAAGTTTGTTATTCACATATATTCGGGGAATAATTCAGAGGATTTTTATGAGCATGGGATAATAGGGCAGCAGGTAGTATTTCATAATTTCACCCCGCTAGATAGACTATATAAAGAGCTTCCTAAATATGATGTGATGCTTTTGCCTCATGGTTTTGACGGTAATAGAACTGCAGCAGAGTTTAAAACTATTTTCCCTACCCGTACTATACCGCTTCTGGTAAGTGGTCGACCAATTTTAGCGCATAGCCCAAAAGGCGTATTCTTTACAGATTTTCTCAACGATCGCTGTTGCGCTCTAGTTATAAGTGAAAAGGATGAAGGTAAAATAGAGGAAGCTATTAGGGTCGTCCTAGAAGATCAATTAGTAATAAATGAGATAGTTGAAAATGCTGTTCAAACTGCAAAACTCTTTGACCTTAATTCGCTCAAAGCTGAAATTGAGAAGAAGGTGAATTAAGTTGGCATCCTTTTTCTGAGCATTGGAAAGATAAAAAGCTAACCTTAAAAACTTACTGAAACAAATACAATCTATTTTATGTGAATTAAATTACACGTAAAAAACCTTATCAAACCCTACTCTTTATTGGTTTAGAAGTTGAATAAATTTATTTTTTGAGAACAAAAAAAAAGGATGCAAGCCATTAAAATTGAATTTGCTGTAAAAAGTAAGCGAAGTAACCAAGTAACTTATAAGTATCAAAACTAAGGAGTTTCATGACTGATATCAGATTTATTAACAATAAATAGCTATTTATTTTGCTATCACCTTAGCTTTTGATGATTGCTGACGAAAAAGCTTAGAATTACTTCTTGTTAGAATTAGATTTCACCTGCCAGACATCATTTTATATAATTCTCTTAACTATCTAAATAAGAAGTTGCATTTTTCCAAAATGTTCTTCTTTTAATTTGTTAATATTAAGAAAGTTAAATCTGAATGTATTTAATTAAAGAAGTTTAATCTCACTTGAAATTTTAAAAATATGTACTATCAAAACTATCTATAATTTTTTTTTCACTTTACTTATAGTGTTAAATATCTCAGGGCTTAACGATTATTTTAGTGAGCGGCTTGAACGTGAAACAGCTTTATCCTTACTAATACTGATTCTGAGCCTTACGGTTATATTTAATGCTTATATGAAGGGTATAAGGTTCATTTATAATAAGACCTTCAAAATATTCATTGGAGTTTTTACACTATTTATTACCCTGGCTAGTATCAGTAGTTTGATAAACCCATTCAATTACGAGATGACTTGGGGTTACCGTTATTACTTGCCGTCCTTATTAATTTATCTAGCCGGTATTTATGGCTTTCTCTTCTGGGTTCGAAATGATTCATTACTATCAGCTGTTAATCTGTTAAGGTTTGCATTTATTATTAATACCTGTACCGTAGTAATTTCTTACTTTATGGATATTGATTTTTTAGTTGTAAATGAAGAGAGAGCTTCAGGCGTAAACCTAAACGCTAATACAGCTGGCTATATCGGCGCTCTTGCTCTTAGCTTTGAATTATTTTTTCTCTCACACAAAAAAAGCCGCTCATCGTACTTTTTTATACCAATAATTATTATTGGAGTCTTTACTACTTTTTCAAAAGCGGCCTTCCTAATGGTCTTGGTAATCGTTACTCTTTATAGTCTATCCTTGTTGAAAGGCATTACTAAGACTAGTAACCTTGTAAAGTTAATTGGAATAGCGTCCTTAATCGTTGCAGGAGCAATCATATTAATTAACTCATTTGGTTCTCTATCTAAAGAGCAAAAGAGCCGTATAGTTCAGGTGGGAATGCTTTTACAAGCAGATATAAATACAAATACAACCACAAATCGTTCAGACCTTGCACTTGTTGGCTGGCAAAAGATTAACGACGCACCTTTATTAGGAAACGGTTTCAAAGAGATGTCGCAAATGGGGACAGGCGGCGTGCATAATCAATATTTACTTTTATGGGGTGAAGGAGGAATTCTATCTATGTTTGCTTATATATATCTACTTATGACGTATTTTAGATATTCTCGAAATATTCCCCCAGATTATCGTTTTTTAATTCGATCCATATTATTTTGTATTGCTTTTTTTAGCCTTACCAACCATAATATGTATTCTTCAAAAAGCTTAATGTTAATTTTTGCTTTTATAGCAGTCATCCTTAATAACTTTAAATATGTGCGGAATATTCGGTCGACTAGGGTCGGGCTTACCACTAAACACTGAACAGATAGCTAAAGCCCATCAAGCGTTGCTGCATCGCGGTCCAGATGACCAAGGTTTAGAGCAGGGCAGTGGTTTTGACCTAGGTTTCAATAGGTTATCTATTTTAGACCTAACTAATAATGGTCACCAGCCAATGTGGAGTGGTAATAAGCGTTATTGCTTAGTGTTTAACGGTGAAATTTATAATTATAAAGAGATAAAGAAGAGTTACCTGCCCGAATTAAATTGGCAAGGGAGTTCGGATACGGAAGTATTATTGCAACTGTTAATTGAAAAAGGAGAAGACGCTATTCCTTTACTTAACGGCATGTTTGCTTTTTGCTGGATTGATACTCACACTGGAGAATACATAATGGGTAGAGATCGTTTTGGAATCAAACCACTTTATTATACTTTCTGGCAAAATAATCTTTATTTTGCCTCAGAGCTTAAGGGCTTGAAGGCCATTTGTCCCAGAACCTATGATGTTAGTGAAACTGCTTTACTTGACTACCTAGGTAGTGGTTACATAACTGGTCCTTTGAGTATTTATAAAGATGTATTTAAATTCCCACCTGCACATTTTACTAAGGGCAATTTGCAAGATGTCAAATCATTAAATGCTAAGTCCTATTGGGAGCTTGTTATAACAGAAGACTATAGTGGTACTTATGAACAGGCTATTGAAGAGTTGGACGACTTATTGACGGATGCTGTAAGGCTTAGGTTACGTTCAGACGTACCTCTAGGGATTTTTCTAAGTGGGGGTATCGATAGTGGTTTGGTGGCAGCGATGGCCGCCCAAGAACAGGAAGTTAATTGTTACACCATAAGTTTTCCAGGCGCATCCAACGATGAGTCTGTATTGGCGCGAAAAACTGCAGATCACATTGGGGCAAAATGGCACTCAATTGAGATGAAGGGATTGGATTCGGTAGATGTTGATAAATTAGCCCATTTCTATGATGAACCGTTCTCAGATTCTTCGGCAATACCTTCTTATGCTATTTGTCAAGCGGCAAGTAGAAAGGCAACAGTTTTTTTGACTGGTGATGCAGGAGATGAAGCCTTTGCGGGCTATAAACGTTATATCAAAAGTATTAAGTATAAAGCGGTGATTAGTGTTTTTAATCCGTTAAGCCATTTACCCGGATTACGATCATTAACCACTTTTCGTCACTTTTCTAAATTAGACCGTTTACAGGCACCCCGTCTGTTTCGATCAGCCTATCCCGATGATCTACCTAATAGTTGGTATTATGAGCATTTGATGCCTCCAAAGGTATATCAAAAGTTTCTATCCCATCATAGGGGAAAAGCAATTAATTTTTATCGCTACACAAATCTTACTAGTAATCAACAGCATTTTGATTATCTTAATTATTTACCAGACGATATCTTAGTGAAAATGGACCGAGCTTCAATGGCAAATTCCATAGAAGTGAGGTCTCCATTTTTGGATTATCGGCTTCATGAACTGGCTGCTAGCCTACCACGGAATTGGTTAATTGACAACAAAGGCGGAAAAAAAATATTGCGTGACTTGGCGAAGCGCTATTTACCGCAAGAGGTTGTGCATGCAAAAAAAGCTGGTTTTGGAGTACCGCTGCACGATTGGACTCGTGAAGTTGGTTTGATAAGTAAAAATCTCAAGACCGCGTTAGCTGGTCTAAATGGATGTCAACTATTTAGTGAGAAGTCACTAGAGCTCCTTTTAGAATGGCATCAACAAGGAAAAATAAATCTTGGGCCGATGATATGGAAAATTTTTATACTAGGGAAATGGACAATTAATAGAAAATAGATTAGGACAAGATATACGACTAATGATTTTAAAAAGAATCACTTTTATGGTTGGGCAGCTCACAAAAGGTGGACTAGAACAACAATTACTTTACCTCATTCGGCAGTTACAGGGAAAAGGAGTTACCGTAGTATGTATGGTATGGAATTATGTTGAGAGTGACCCTAATGTTAAGGTATATCAAAAACTCTTAGGTAAGAGTTTAGTGGGGTTTGACAGTAGTTCTTCCGCCCTACTGAAAATTAGACAGGCCCGCACTATAATTCATCAATCTAAACCGCAAATAGTTTTTTCTTTTACGGCTTTTACAAATTTTCCAACGACCATAGCAGCTTTTGGTTTGGGTTGTAAAGTAATAGGATCCCTGCGGTCATCTGCTTATTTTTATCTGAAGAAAGGAGGAATAAAGGCATTTATAAATTTGTTATTACCAGGCAGGTACTTAGTGAACAGTAATAGGGCGGTAACCGAGGCGAAAAAGTATTTTTTACTATCTACCTTCAGTCGCTTTGTTTACTTTCCCAATGTTTTAGATATAGGACTTTTTAACAATATAAGTAATACAAATGGGGAAAGGCTATTTTCTATTTCTGTTGGTAATGCCAAGGTTGAAAAAAAATTAGATCGTTTAATTGAGGTGTTTACTGTTCTTAGGGAAAATGGCTTTTTACATGGAATAAGACACTATCACGTGGGAGACGGAGCACTTCTGGAAGACTTGAAAACAAAAGTAAATGAGTCAGGCTTAAATGAATATATTTATTTTTTAGGTAGAAGTCAGGATGTGCCTGATTTGTTAAGTCAAGCTAGTCTTTTTATGCATTTTTCTGACTATGAAGGGTCTCCTAATGTAGTAATGGAAGCCATGGCCGCAGGCCTTCCTGTAATCTCAACCGATTGTGGCGATACTAATCGATACATAAGAAGTAAGGTAAATGGATATTTAATTAAGCCCTACTCAGCCTCTCTTTTTGCCGAGAGAGTCCAATTAGTAATCAAGGATACTGATCTTAGACTGAAGATGTCTAAGAATAGTAAAACCCTTATAGAGGATAGTGATTTTAATAAGCTACCAAATAATCTCTTAAATAGCCTAACAGAATTGGGTTATCAATTTTCTTTACCTAATTAAAATGAATAAGCTAAAAGTTGCGATATTGATTAATTCCTATACCCAACCAGTATGGTCAGCTGAACTTATAGAGCGCTTGCAGAAATCATCGGCCTGTGAGGTTATAGCTTATGTGTTGCCAGAAAACCCACCTGAAAAGATAGGAAATAGTAAAAGGCTCTTGACCAATTTACCTTTTATGCTCTACAAACTTTATTCGTTGGTAGATCGTAGAATTTTTAATATTAAAAAGAAAGATCCATTTAGGGCAGTAGTGATTGACCGCAAAGAGATACATGAGGTCAGGTTATTGGTTCAACGTACTAGGTTTCGCGATATGATTAAGGAAGAACATCTAGGGATTCTTCAGGATTTAAAACCAGATATCTTGGTTCGTCTCGGTTTCCGCATTTTGACTGGTCCAATTCTCAATATGGCCAAGTTTGGTGTGTGGTCATATCATCATGCGGATAATAAGGTTAATAGGGGAGGACCTGCAGGTCTTTGGGAAGTTATTAATCGAGAAGCTACCACTGGAATTACCCTCCAAATCCTTAGTGAGTCGCTAGATGGCGGTCGGGTGCTTTACCGGGGTTTGTCAAAAACATACCCATGGTCTTGGTATCGTAATAAGATTAACTACTATTGGAAGAGTGTCTTCATCTTACCAAGAGAAGTTGAACGATTGGCTAAGTTTGGAGAAGAAGCTTTTTTTGTAAGCAAACAATCTATAAACCCTGAGCTCAATTTTTATACTTATCCCTTATATCGAAAGCCTAATAATGGGCAAATGCTTTTGTTTTTTGCAAGTCACTTTAGACACTTTATATTGAAGTTATGGAGCAATTTGTTTTTCGAAGAATATTGGCAAATAGGAATTTTAAACATGCTTAAAAGTAGGGAATTGAGAAATGCTAAATATCTGGTTCCTCCTAGAAATACTTTATGGGCTGATCCATTTTACATCAATGTTGAAGAACAACAAGCGGAATACATATTTTTTGAAAAGCAAAATCAAGGGAAAAGGGGTGTAATTGAGTATTTCAAACGCAGTATAGGAGAAAAGCAGTATGAGGGCCCTTTTCCAGCACTGAAGCAACCTTTTCACCTCTCTTTTCCGAATGTTTTTAAACACCAAGGCGATTTTTTTATGCTACCAGAAGCGGGAGAGTCACATGAATTAACTCTTTATAGGGCTGATGTTTTTCCACATAAATGGAAACCTTTTAGAACTTTGCTTAAGGGTACTTTTGTTGACCCGGTTTTATTTCGACAAAATGGTTTACTGTGGCTTTTCGTCAATAAGACAGAACATGCACTTGGTAAGGCTGCAGATGAATTGCACATTTATTATAATGAGGAAGGAGATTTTAAAAGCTGGACTTCTCACCCCCTGAATCCGGTAGTTAGCGATATAAGGAGAAGTCGGAACGCAGGTAATGTCTTGCAAACAACCAATGGTTTAACATACAGAGTTTCTCAAAAAATCGAAAAATATTATGGTGAAGCAGTAAATCTAAATATGATAATCACACTATCTAAAACAGATTATCGTGAGGTTTGGCAAGAAGAGCTTCTTCCCGCTATGACTAGCAATATGAATGGGCTGCATACATTGCAAATAAGTGGAGAGGAGATGATTTTTGATATTGCAACATCTCGATCAAGGCTTAAATTGAAGGGAAATAAGTTAAATTCATTGATAAAAACTAAGTAATCAATTAATGAGCTCGATACTTAACAATAGGTGAAACCTAACCTGTTTGATAGAAAAAAGGGTATGTGTGTTATTAATTAGGGTATTTTAATTAACTCATTCTTGTTTTTAGTCACTTAAATTAATGGTAAATAGAAAAATAATTACTTTATACCTCACAAATTAGATGTGTTTCATAAAATCATCGCAAAGTAAATTTAGAGATAGAATGACGGTGTTAATAATTATCACTATAATTCAAGTGCTTAGAAGCTATAAACCCAAACCTTATTGGAATTTTAAGTTTCTAAGCTGTCTTAACTATAAAGATGTGGGTTATTTGAATAGAGATTTTGCTGTTTTACCTAATAGTTACCTGCGTATGGGTATTTGGGGGAAGCTTGAAAGAATGGTGTTTGCGAATAAAAGTACAGCATATTGATTAGTGGGCAGTCTTACAAAAACTCAAACATAAATCAACTTTTCTGAGGGCAAGAGTGTATTATATAGTAATATACCCTGGGCGCTCACCTTGTTTACTTTGTTACTAGTTTTGAACCTATCTTAAAAAAACTGTTTTATTTCTCATGGATAACTTTACTCCAACTGTTTTAATGGTTATACCCATTTCTGGTTATGCCGAAGGCGTTCCACAATATGCTATATTTGTCAAACGTGAGGTTGAAAACCTTTCATCGGGTGGTGTAAAAGTTGTTACACTTTTTTTGAGAAGTCGTTTTAAAATTAGCGTCTTACGCTCTTTTAGAAAGGAGGTGAAAAAAGCCATTGTCCGATATGAAGCGGACATACTCCATATACAAACCGGAACTGCGGGCCTTTTTTTATTAGGTTCATCCATTGATATACCTACTATTGTAACTATTGGAGGGAGTGATTTATTGGGTTACCCAGGGACTAGTTTTTTTTGGCAACTAAGAGGTAAGTTAGCATCTACAGTTACTCGTTTGGTTTCCCAGCGAGCCAATCAGGTATTAGTCGTATCTGATAATTTGGCGCAGGCGTTGCCAAACACACTTAAAAGGCCGGCCCAAGTAATACCGCGTGCTGTTAACACCAATTTTTTTAAGCCTATGGGTTTTGATGAGGCTCGAGGAGCTTTGCAATGGGATAAGAGAAAATATTACGTAGTATTTTCTGACCCACGACCTGATATGATGGTGAAAAATAAACCACTTGCATTAGAAGTATTGCGAATGGTTAATGCAGCGCTCGGAGATAGGGTGGAGTTGATTATCATTTATAAGAAAACACCTGAACAAGTGCTTTTAATGCTGAACGCCGCTGATGCATTATTAGTGACATCATTACATGAAGGGAGTCCTAATATAGTAAAAGAAGCAATGGCCTGTAACTTACCAGTTGTTTCTGTCCCTTGTGGAGATGTGAAAAAAAGGTTGTCTGATGTCATAAACTCATATGTTGTATCATACGATGCAAATCAGATTTCAAAATATCTTACTATGATTTTAGAAAAACAGCATCGCAGTAATGGTCGAGAGATTCTTTACCAGCAAGGGTTGTCAAGTGAAGCATTTGTAAAAAGCATCAAAACTATTTATAGTGAGATTATAACTTAAAGATATCTTTTAGTCTTCGTTATTATACCGAATATAACAGTTGACAGAACTAAGAGGCTATCTTACATTCAGTTTTTGATCAAAATTATGCAAATTCGGAATACATGCTAGTATACAAGCGCTCTTTACACTCTTCAGTTAAAACACTAAGGTATTGTTTTAAGGAAGATGAAAGCTATCATTATTACTAAATTAGTAACTCTTGACTATCTCCTCTTTTGAGTGTTAGAGAAGCTAAAGTTAGGTACATTGACTTTTTTGACAGTTATGATACATGATATGTGGAGCAATTGAAACAACGTGTTGCTTTCATGTACACGCGAAAAGTAATTGTATCTAATACTTCGTCGTGCCATATTGACTTGAAACGTCAATCAATTATTAATGCTTATCACAAGACATAATTAATCATACTAGACAATAATGTCATAGGAAATAACATTAAGTGTTTTGTGAAAGTAATAGACAGGAGTTAATCTATTCTTTTATTTGAATTTTAAGTAAAATCGTAAATATTGCTTTATTAAAGCTATTATATTATTTTCTATATCTGAATTTTTTAATGATTGCCGTGCAAATTATATTGAATGAATAAGTTAGTATCAATTATTACTCCAGCTCATAATTGTTCGGCTACTATTGCAAGAACAATTAATTCTGTTTTATTACAAACCTATACAAACTGGGAAATTATAGTTGTTGATGATGGTTCAATCGATAATACTGTTAAAGTTTTAGAGGAATTTAAAGAGAAAGATAGTAGAATAAAGTACTATATAAACCAAGAAAATATTGGTTCGGCTCGAACAAGAAATCGGGCGATAGAAATTTCAAAAGGACACTATATAGCATTTCTTGATAGTGATGACACTTGGCTACCTACAAAGCTTGAGGACCAAATATTATTTATGGAGTTAACTGGTAACTTATTTACTTATGGAAGTTATGATGTTATCGATAAAAGGACTGAAACCATAATAAAGACTGTTACTCCCCCTCAGCAATTAGATTATAATGACTTGTTGAAAAGGTGCCCTATAGGTTGTTTAACTGCTGTATATAATCAGCAGGAGCTCGGTAAGTTATATATGCCAAACGTACGTAGTGGTCAAGATTGGGGTTTGTGGTTGGCACTAACCAGGCAAGGTGTCAAAGCTTATAAATACCCTGGGGTTAGCGCGCGCTATTATGTAGGTACTAATTCTTTATCATCGAATAAATTAAAGAAATCATTGAGTATTTTTAAAATTTATAGAGAACATGAAAAGTTAAGTTTAATTAGTACATGTAAATATCTAGTATTACATACAATTAATGTCTTAAAGAAAAAGAGGGTTAAATAAATGAATTAATGTTGGGTAAAACTTAAGGATGAAAAATGATTTATTTATTACTGGTTGTTCCGGTTTCGTAGGAAAGAATTTAATAGAAGTTTTAAAAGATGATTATAATATTAATTGTTTTCAAAGAAATTCTGAGATAAAGATTAAGAAAGAAGTCGTCATCCATCTTGCTGGTAAGGCACATGACATGAAAAATACTTCAGTAGCCTCTGAGTATTATCAAGTCAACACCGATTTAACTATAAAGGTATTTGATGCTTTTTTAGCATCTAATTCTAAAGTCTTTATAACTCTAAGTTCTGTAAAAGCCTTATCTGATAATGCTGACGGTGTATTGCTAGAAAATCAAAAGCCTAATCCAATTACTCATTATGGTAAAAGTAAATTACTGGCTGAACAATATATTTTCTCAAAAGAAATACCGGATGGTAAACGTGTTTACGTCTTAAGGCCTGCGATGATTCATGGGCCTGGAAATAAAGGAAATTTAAACTTGCTCTACAGGTTAGTGAAATTAGGTGTACCTTATCCTTTGGCGGCATTTAAAAATGAACGATCGTTTCTTTCAATAGCTAATTTAATTTTTGCAGTAGATAAAATTATAAATGATAAGAGCTTTCCCACTGGAGTATACCATATCGCAGACGATGAAACATTTAGCACAAGGGACTTAGTTGAGCTAATTGGTGAGGCAAGTGGTAAGGTGGCACGTACTTGGTTTATTCCACGGAGGTTGATTAAGGGCTTGGCCAAGGTTGGTGATATAATGCACCTTCCTTTAAATAGTCATCGTTTGCAAAAGTTAACGGAAAGCTATTTGGTCTCAAATGAAAAACTTAAGAAGGCCCTAGGAGTCAAGCATATGCCAGTTAGTGGAAAAGAAGGGCTTAGCAGAACAATTAAGAGTTTTACAAGATGACCCATATACTGATGCTCATTGCCATTGTTATTATATTAAACTGGCTGAACGTTTTAATATCATTTACAGACGAAAAGAGCCTTAGTTCGCCTAGGCAAATAATATGAGAAGGATAATAAATACCTAATTGTTATATTTCAGTGGCTTATTTTTTCGGGATAAACTACAATTGGTTTAGAATAAGATTAATGTTGATTTCAATTCTTAGCTTTTTTACGACCTACCAAGCCAATGAAATTAACCACCTTCAGTGGTTTAAAAATGCTTTGGAGGTTATGCACCTAGATAAGAACTATCAACCTAGCGAATATTTACCCAAAATTCAATAGTGTAGTTGTTGGGTCGGACAAAAAACTCTTTATCAGCTTACGATGAATCAAGACCCGCCTTAGGAGTGGCCAAAATGGGTACGAGACAGTCCCACCACTTGAGAGATCATATGGTTATTTTTCGAGACATATTTAAAGTCATTGATTAGTCCCAAGGGATCAATCTAATTCATGTCAAAACTTCTTTTAAGTATTCTTGTCTCTTGTTCTTTAGGTTGTGAATATAATGAACTTTTTTTCACATAAATAATTAGTGCGTTGAATATGATCAAAATGTGTAATCGGCAGCATAACCGAGATGTTTAATTCATTTTTTAGTTATCTTTTTAACGGGAAATAACCAATCAATAAGTAGTTTTAAATGCTTCGCTTGTGGAGCAATAACTTTATATTTACTAAAATTTTTAATTTAATGCGTAACCTAAGTTTTATTTTTTTATTCCTGTTTTTGGCAGTGGGCTGCGTGCCGACCAAACGCTTGACCTATTTACAAGAGGAAGATGGTGGTACCAAAGATTATCAATTAAAGCGTTCCGCTTATCTAGTGCAGGTGAATGATATTCTTAACATTACCATCCGATCCTTTGACCCAGAGACAAGTCAGTATTTTAATATAACATCTACTACTACTAATATTAATCAGGCGGGTGATGTGATGTTCTACCTACAAGGGTATTCAGTCGATCTTCAGGGCAATATACAAATCCCAATATTAGGGTCTCTTTCAGTAGTGAACAAGTCAGTGTCGGAAGTGCAAAGCCTGGTAGAGCTCGGTTTGGAAGCTTATTTTAGCGAAGAAGCGGTTAATGTAACGGTGCAGTTAGCAGGTATAAGGTATGCGATAGTAGGCGAGGTGAATCGGCCAGGGAAATTTGTAATTTACCAAAACCAAGTGAATATTTTTGAAGCCTTGGCTTTAGCGGGTGATATTAGTATGGTAGGTGATCGGAAGCAGGTGATGATTGTGCGGCAAATGCCGGAAAAGACGGAGACCTTTTACTTGGATCTGACTGATGCCAAAGTGATTAATGATCCTCATTATTTTATTCAGCCCAATGATATTATTAATGTGCAACCTTTACGGCAGAAGTCATTGGGGATCGGGACGACAGGCTTTCAGACCTTTTCACAGTTATTTAGTCTACTAGCAAGCACCATAACCTTAATTATTGCCATTAATAGCCTCAACTAAAATGCAGCAAGAAAATTCTCAAGCGACTTATCCGCAACAAATGATAGCTCCCCAACAGGATAGTAATAGTGATTTTGATATAAAACGCTTATTAATGCGTATTTTAGGGTCTTGGCCTATTGTCTTATCCTCTATTATTGTGGCATTAACTTTAGCCTTCCTAATTAACCGTTATGCCACTCGTATTTACGAAGTGAAAGCGGTTATTATGGTGAAAAGTGATCAGCAAGGTGGTATGGGAATGGAATCACTGATGTCGGCCGTGGGTTACTATAATCCCCGTTTAGACTTTGAAAATGAGGTTGTTATATTGAACTCCCGCTCAATTGTAAAACGTACATTGGCCAAATTGCCATTTGAGCTTAGTTATTTTGGAGAAGGGAGAATTAAAGCGGCGGAAATCTACCCTGATCCAGGTTGGTCATTGGAATATGATAGTTCGCATATCCAGACTTTAGGCGCTTATAAGGTAGTACAAAAGGATGGGGTTTTCGAGATAACTAGTCCAGATCCGCTGGAAGGATTTACTTTTCATCAATTTGATGGCAAGTTGCTAGAAACAGATTTAGCTAAGTATACCTTGCAAAGCAGGAAATTACAAATAAATGAATGGTGGGAAACACCTTTTTTTAGACTGCGCCTCGTTTCTAAGGAAAGTGAAAATGAAATAAACAAGGACGCTGGCCAAGTAAAGGTTGTACTAGAAAGCAAAGAGAATTTGGTCGATAAATATTATAAGAAGGTTTCTATTGAACCAACTTCAGAGGGTAGTGCAGGAATAAATTTAGCAATAGAAGGCGCAGTACCAGAAAAAGCTCAGGATTATTTAGACGAGTTAATTCGCCAATACCAATATTTGAACCTGGAAACAAAGAATAAGGCAACGGAAGGCGCACTATCCTTTATATCTAAAGAGCTAAAGCACCTGCAGGATAGTTTAGATCAGGTAGAGGCTATTTTAGAACGTTTTCAAGCGGACAATGAAGCAATTGACCTTAGTCAAAAAGGGACACAGCTTTTTGAAGAAATTTTTAGTTTAGAAAAGGAATTGACCATCCTAAAATCACAAAGAAAATACTTTAGCTATCTAGAAGAATATGTAGCGGGGAAAACAGCTGCAGAGAGCGTAGTGGCACCAGTTGCCATGGGGGTGGAGAGTACAGGACTTGGCGGGACGGTAGAATTGTTGAATAAACTGCAGTCTGAGCGCAGCTCTTTGCGGATGGGACAAACGGCTAATAACCCACGCATCAAAGCGATTGATAATAGAATACTTTCGGCTCGGGAGGCTTTGGCTGAGAATTTAAGTGGTATCAGTCAAGGGGTAGACTTTCAAATACGGGAATTAAGTAGTAAGCGCAATGAATTGGAAGCAGAGATTCGTACTCTACCAAAGACGGAGATGGAGCTTATTAATATTAAGCGTAAGTATCAGATTAATGAGAATCTATTCTTGTTTTTGATGCAGAAAAAAGCGGAAACATCGATAATGTTAGCGGGCAACACACCCGATGCGCAGGTGATAGATCCTGCTACTATTAATAAAGAACCAATTTCTCCCAATAGTCAAAGAACATTTGCTATCGCTCTGATCCTAGGCTTAGTTCTACCTGTTGGAGTAATCTTTGTAATCGATTTATTAGATAACAAAATTCGTAGCAAGGAAGACGTGGAATCTATTACGCAGATGCCGATCGTAGCGATGATTGGGCACAGTGATCGCAATACTAACTTGGTGGTGGCACAATATCCTAAGTCGAGTTTAGCGGAGTCTTTTCGTGCTTTGCGATCGAATATTAGTTTTTTAAGTCAGGAAACGGATATACAAACCATGCTGTTTACTTCTTCCATTGGCGGTGAGGGGAAGACTTTCATTTCCATTAATATGGCTTGTATTCTGGCGGTTAGTGGTAAGAAAGTATGTTTAGTTGGCTTGGACTTAAGAAAACCGAAGATTTACAATGATTTTAACCTATCCAATGATTTTGGCGCTAGTACGATATTATCAGGGCAGATGAGCACGAAAGATGCGATTCAAGTTTCTAAGTATGATAATTTATCGATAATATCGGCGGGTCCGATTCCGCCAAACCCGAGTGAGTTATTATTGAGTCCGGAGTTTGATATAATGCATAATGAGCTTAAGAAAGAATTTGATTATATCGTGTTTGATACGCCACCAGTAGGTTTAGTAGCGGATACCTTCGAGCTGATGAAAAAGGTGGATTATAGTTTTTATGTTATTCGTCAAGGTTATACTGATAAACAACTGCTTAGCTTTATTAATGACCGCTATGAGAACAGATCGGTGGGTAATATTGCGATAGCTATTAATGACTTTACGGTTTCTAAGGCTTATGGCTACGGTTATGGTTATGGTTATGGTTATGGTTACGGCTATGGCTATGGCTATGGCTATGGCTATGGCTATGGATCTGCTTATTATGGGGAAGAAGAAGAGAGTAAGGGAAGATTTTCTTTTTTTAAGAGAAAAAAGAAAAAGTAGTTAGAATTTAAAAGACTTGAGACAAAGAGACGAAAGACTTAAGATGGTTAAAAGATTTCGGTGTGAAGTGGATATCTCGTTTTTTAAGAGCGAAGATGCTGAAACAAGTTACCCATGACATCTTTTTAATGTGGTGGTTTTCAAAGGGTGTTTCACGATATAGTAAAGTATCCCAAGATATCTTTACGTTCGTTTTTTGGTTACGAACGAGTTGTTTATTTTTTTGTTTGAGTTCGTGAGCTCGTCGCTTTGCTCCTCGGTTGATCAAAAAAGAACCAAAAAAATCAAGGCTCCAATTCCTCATCCTTAAAACCTTCACAAAAAGTAAGCTCGGTGGGCGAGTTCCCGCTGGTCACTTTGTTACAAACGAGTTGTTTATTTTTTTTTGGAGTTTGTGGGCTCATCGCTACGCTCTTCGGCTCCCAACTCACTAAACTTTTTGTTTTGTTTTTAACTCTTATTAATTGAGGCCGGAAAACCTACTAATGACGAATCAGCCTAAATTGCAATGGTGGCCTTTGTTTATCTTATTCAGGTCTATATGTCATTAAATCTTCTTGGTTTTAGAAGCTGAAACTCGGCACTCAGCATGACGGTATGCTAAGTAAGAGCAAGAGTATGGAGAGGGATTTCGTTGATGTTGGGAATGGCGTTTTCTTATAATGCAGCGGGAACGCGTTATTATTATATCAAAAGCCCCAGCGGGGCGACATCTCGATAGCATCATAGTAAAAGCCGAAAACCAAGCGCCGTAGGTGCGACATCTCGATTTAGAGAGGCCAGAACCAAGAGCCGAGAAGCAAGAAGAAAGTGAGGATTAGGTGTTTTTAACGCGGCGAACGCAGCGAGGTCGCGGGGAGCGTAGCGGGATTGTAGTGGGGTATGCATGCCCTGAGGATTATTTCGGGATGGTATGGATATACTTGGTATTTGACTTAGCTTGGAATATTTGAGCTAGCTTTGAGTTTAAATCTAAATTTTGGTTGGATTAGCATTTTTAGCAATTGTTTATTTTTTACTGCTGAGGGGTATTTCCTTGCTGTTTTTTAGGCAAGGTGCGGAAGTTTTAGTTGAAACTAAGGCGGTTTTACTGGTGCTAGCGGCCTTGGCTATTTTGCTCTATGGTTGGCATTTTTTAGCGCCGAGTAGTCCGTTTTTGCTTTTGCCCTTGGTGCTAGTGAGTCTTTATGGATGGTGGAAGAAAGGAGGAGAGTGGTTGACGAGGGCGGGGCTAGGTTTTCGGAAAATAACAAAGGCGGAGAGGTTTATTGGAATATTAATATTTCTCTTTCCGCTACTTTTTGCGGCGCAAGCTTCTACGGTGCCGGATGAAGGTCTTTATTACGCACAGTCGATTTTATGGTTTGAGGAGGTAGGATGGGTTAAAGGACTGGCCAACTTTGATTATTTTTTGGGTCAAGGTTCAGCCTTGCATGCTCTCGAGAGTCTTCTACATTTTCAGTTTGGTGATTGGCGCAGCAATGACTTAGCGGCATTTTTAGTGGCTCTAGTTAGTCTAGAACTTTTTTTACAAAGGAGGCAAATTGGCGATTGGGCGGTTTGGGTATTTATTAGTGGCTCTTATTTAATGGCAGGCTTATTAACATCAGATAATACCGATCTTATTTTTTTAGTGCTAATGCCAGTTTTGTATTTTCAATCCAAGACAAGCATGTGGCAATTAGTGCTTTTGATAGCCTTGGCAGCATTGACGAAGCTTAATGGAATGATTTTCTTGATTTTATTGCTGCCTGACTTAAAACAGAATATTTGGCCAAGCTTGTTAGGGACTTTAGGAATCTTGATTTTAGTGTTTTTTAAATCTTGGTGGTTAACGGGTTACCCACTTTTTCCTTTTAGCGGCAGTATGGCCTGGCCGGTAGCCTGGCAAATCCCACTGGCGAGTTTCAGTATGCAGGAACAGTTCGGCCTGTTGCAGTCATCCGATGCTCTAGGAGCCTTGCCTAGTGATTGGGGGAAGTATTTTTTACAAGAAGCGCTTTTACTAGGTAAAATGGGGATTGATTCGGCTTTTAGCTATGTCTTTTTAGTGCTAAGCTTTACGGTAACTTTGGGCTTGGTAAGAAGCAGCGAGAAGAATCTTAGATGGGGGCTGTTGATTTTTGTGTTTGCTTTGTTTTGGCTGTTATTCGCTCCGCAAATTAGATTGGCTTTGCCGATGTTGATTTTTTTGTTGTTTATAGTATTTGCTAGAGTTAAGCGGCCTTTTAATCTATTTTTATATCCATTAATTTCTGGTCTTGTCTTGACCGTCTCCCTATTAGGTAAAGGGTCTAGTTTGTTGTACCCGCAACTAAATGCATGGTCAACTATTTTGGTGCCAGAAAATGTCTGGGGTGAGTCGCATATTGCCTGTTCTGAAAAAACCGTGGACCAATTGACTTATGGTAAAGTAGCAGATGGTTCATTTTGTTACTATGCTTGCTTTCCTTGTCAGGGGCATATTTTTCAAGATTATTTAGTAGAGGATAGTATATACATCGCGGTCCCTTTGGGTGATGATTACTCGGATGGGTTCTCTTATCGTGCGGTTGCCTTTGATAAGAAGTTATTGCAGGAGTTTAATAGCTGGGATTATGTGAGGCAGAGGAGGTATTTGGGTTTGGATACGGTGTATTGAAGACGGGAGACGGATTCAGGGTCTGATTATTTGGATCACAAGGCACGCAGGGAATACACAGAGGGTTTGAGAGGCTCTTTAGAGTGACGAGCGAGAGATTTCGGTGCAATGTACTATGTCATTAGCTCTTCCAGTTGATCCTTCCAGGTGATAAAGCCTTTTTGGGGATCGAAATAGTCGTGGAGGAGGCGATTGAAGTTTGGGGGCTGGTTAGCAAGAAACCATTGGCGGCCTTGGGCACGGATTTGGTTTAGTTGGTGTTCCAGTGCAATGATTTCTGCGCGGAGTGATTGAAGATCCTTTTTAAGATGCCAGATATAGGTCGCTTCCTCGGTGTTTAAGGTTTCAAGGATTAAATGGAAATTTTGCTCACCTGCAAGCAGGAAGATGAAGGAAAATGGCGCCAATACAAATCGTATTTTCAAGATATGGGCTTCATGCTTGGAAGCGAGGTACTTTAAGGGACGGTAGTGCTTTATGTTTTCGTCAGACAATAGATCATCTAAAAGCTCGGCCTCTGATTGGTATAATTGCTGGTCGGTGGCTTGGAGAGATTGCAAATTATGTAGAATTTTTCCTTCGACGGGAATCTGTTTTTTTAAGAAGTGTTTTTGTGAAAATTGAAACTTAAGGCTATCAATCATTTCCTTATTGATTCTTTCCAAAGCGGGAGAAGCAGCACTTTGGGCGATGAGTAGGTGATTTTGGAATTCAGCGTAAACGGAAATCTGTACAAATTTTGATTTTAATTGTTTGGCAAAGTAGGACTTGAGGACATTGAACTCTGGTCTAATAATTTTGTTTTCGATTTCGAAGGTGAGAATGAAGTTCACTTCTTTAGCAAGATGAGAAAAGGAAATGTTACCGAATTGAAATTCTAGTTGATCGATTGGTATTTTAAGTGTTTCGTCGAGGGTATAATTCTTTTGGTATAATACTGAGTTATCCGCATCTTGGAAAAGAGAAGCCTGTTTATCAAGGTTGCGGTAATGGACGTTTCGTTTTAAAAAGAGCCGATGGAGGTAATCGATTTTATGATCATGATAATCATAAATTATGGGGGTGATTTCTGAACGCTGAACTCTTCCAATATATTGAATTAATTTCCCCTTAAAAGAAAAGGGATAAGCAAGAAAGAGGCGAGAGATAGTCTGTAAATCAGAACCCTCACCAAAAAACTGTCCCGTGCTTATTACTATTTGATAATAACCCTTTTGTAAGAGATCCCATTTGGACTGCCGATCTTTATCCGAATCGTCTCCAGAAAGAATAATGGTTTCATAGGATTGTTTAAGTAATTGATTTAAGGTCAGGAGATGATCTTTCCGTTCGGTAATAATTAGGACCCGATGGCCATTTTTCACTTCCTGTATGACATCGTTAATAATGAGATTATTTCTAGCCGTATCCTGAATGAGGACCTTTGAAAGCGTTTCGAAGGGATCGATTTTCGGGTTAAAGGGGAAGGTAAAATCTGTCTTGCGAATGATAATCCTCGCTCGCTGATAGGCCTCTATGTCATGGGGTTTTATTTCAGCAATTATTTCCCCAAGGTGGATGAATATTATTTTTCCATCGTTGTATTTCCTAAAAGGCGTGGCCGTGAGTCCATATTGGTAATAAGGACAAAGTAGGGCAATAGTATTTTTATAGGTTTCAGCTGGGATATGATGACATTCGTCGATGAGAACAGTGCCAAATGCGGTGCCCAAATTAGGCTGCTTCGTTATTATTTTGGAAAGACTCTGGACCATGCTTAGCGTTATTTTCGAGCCCATCTTGGTTTTACCTTGACCGACGAAGCCAATCTCCTTTTTAGGAATGCCAAGAAAGGTTTGGATACTCTCCATCCACTGTTCCGCCAATTGTTTGCGATGAACGATGATTAAGGCCGGTTGCTGTTTTTCAGCAATAATTTTTAATGCAATGATAGTTTTTCCAGCGCCTGGAGGAGCTACGATTAGGCCAAATTCTTTTTTCTCCGTGGCCAGCAGGGCCATTTTCTGATGGGAGAGGAGCTTAATACTTGAATGGTAGGCAACAGATTTTTGCTTCGTTCTTAAATCATTGAAATTAAAATCTATTTTTCTGCTCACGGCAATGCCTAATCAATTTCCCCACAAAACCACGGGGTAGGCTAATCTCGAATTCTTGATCCTCAATAAACTTAAAATACCGGTCTGTATTCCAAGTCGATTTACCCGACTTCTTTTTGACGAAGAACTCGGTGTTCGCAAAGTTCAATTCGTCTCTTAAGTAATTGATAAGTTTGGGTGGCATGCCAGACTTGAGAATTCGCAATGATTGATGCAGCGATATTTCAAGTTTACCGCTAGGTGATGCCTGCAAATTTTTAATGGGCTGCGGTGCAGCCTTGGACCCATATAAATCGTCAAAGACCTTGCGGTCGACTCTTTTAATTGATTCTAGAAACTGCCATTGGTCTTTAAAAGGTTCCAGGCTATCAGGATCCAAAAAGCAAGTATTCTGATTGTCATGGGTAATTTTATGAAAGGGAAGAGCAATTAAGTTTCCTAAACCCTGAGCGCTGAGAAAGTCTTGATTGGGAAATAGGCGGTCAAAACTAGAGCTCCTATTAAAGGGAGAGAATATTCCCGCTTCCTCTAGGATTTCGATGACAACTTTCCGGGCGCGTATTGCGGGATAGTTATTCTCAAAAAATATCCAAACATGGGCACCATTGCCAGAACTTGATCTTTCAAGATAAGCTGGAATACCCTTGCCTTTACAAGCATTTAAAAAGGTGAGGCTTTCGATTTGCCAATTTTGTTTATCAAAATCAGCGGCGATAAAGGCAGTTGAATTCTCTTTTGAGAGTGGGTAGCCACCAATTTGTTGCTGGCCATTAAAGTGTTTACTTAGTTCATCATCTGTGAGCGGTAGGTAGGATTTATCCTGATAATTTTTAAAGGTTCCACCTCTAGCTTTATGTTGCCTAAACATATAGGGGTCGAAGGCGTAAGCGGGCATATATCCTTTTTTATTAGCATTTTCCCATCTAATGGCAAATACATCTTCACGGACTCTAAATAGAGACCGAAACAATTCTGTTTGATTAAAAGATGGAGGCTTTTGAGCCATAAAAGAAGATCATAAATTTGTGGCGGAAGTTAAAAAAAGTTTTAAAAGACGGGATAAAGACGGGAGACAAAGAGACGAGAGAGGGATAAGTGAGGATTTCGATTTTGTAACGAGCGCGGAGGATTAGAGGCGAGAGACAGAGAGAATGAGACCGTTTTTAGCAAATAAGCGAAGAAGTTTGCTAATGAATTAAGCTAGATATAGAGCTGCGGCAGCTGCGACTTCTCATTAGTAAATTCATCACAAAGTAATTCAAGCTGCGGCAGCTGCGGCTTCTTATTTTCGAGATACTAGATTAGAGGCCGCTGTGCTGTGAGATTTGAGATTGGGTTTTGGCAAAAGACGGTTTGAGAGCCAAGAACCGAGAGTCGAGAACCGTGAGGGTTTTGTAACGCGTGTTGCGCGGCGGGGACACGCAGAGCGCAGCGGTTATGGTTTGGATTTCAGTGGTTTAGGAGTTTAATTGGCTTTCCGTTTGGTGGGGATTTCGTTTTTGTAACGCGGAGATCGCGGCGGGGTCGCGGAGATCGCAGCGGTTTGAATGCAAAGATCGCAAAGGGATTGCAGGGATCGTGGTGTGATTGTACTTAAAGGCCCAGCGGGCCGACATCTCGATAGTATTCAATATAACGTGAAAGCCAAGCGCCGTAGGTGCGACATCTCGATTTAGAGAGCCGAGAGCTGAGAAGCAAGATGGTTTTCGGTGGAGTTGAGATTTCGGTTTTGTATCACGGCATGTAAGGTGGTTTTGAGGGGAGCGTGGAAGGATTTGCATTAGCCTGAAATATTTGCGCTAACCATAATATAATTACGAACACCTGATTGATTTTGATAAATACTTTTTGCAAAAACGGTATATTTGTTAATACTATTTTACATTATGGGACGTGAGAAGCCGGTTTTGTTACCGAAACATAAAAAGTTATTAAAAGAATTAGGAGAGAACATCAAGCTTGCCCGGTTAAGAAGAAAGTTTAGTACTGCACAAGTATCTGAACGAGCAAATATTAGCAGGCCAACGCTACTTTCTATAGAGAAAGGATCAGAAAGTGTAAGTTTAGGATTGTATCTGCAAGTACTTGTTGTACTCGGACTTGAAAAGGATCTATTGTTGGTTGCCCTGGATGATGAATTGGGAAGAAAAATACAGGATGCGAATTTGAGTAGAAAGGAACGAGCTCCGAAAAAGAAGTAAATCATGGCCAAGACAGAAAAAAAAAGAGAGGTGCATGTTTATGCGGATTGGCAGGGATTAAATGGTCCTGTATACATGGGAGTGCAGCATGCTGAACTTTTACGGGGGAAGGAGATTTTTTCGTTTACGTATGATAATAGTTGGTTGCAATCTGGACAAGCCCAATTACTCGATCCTGACTTACAATTGTATGCAGGAACGCAGTACCTAAATGATCAGGACAAACATAATTTTGGGATGTTTTTGGATTCTTCTCCTGACAGATGGGGACGCCTTTTAATGCGAAGGAGAGAAGCTGCTTTAGCTAGAGAAGAAGGACGAATACAGAACAATTTATTTGAACTGGATTACTTGTTGGGTGTGTATGACGGGCACCGCATGGGTGGCTTACGCTTCAAGCTGGATTCAGACGGATCATTTCTGAATGATAGTAAAGCTATGGCCAGTCCGCCCTGGACATCTATTCGGAAATTAGAACAAATTAGTTTGCGGTTGGAAGATGATGATGTGATTAATGATCCTGAATACATGAAGTGGTTAAATATGCTGGTGGCACCCGGCTCTTCTCTCGGTGGTGCACGACCGAAAGCAAGTGTATTGGACAATGAGAATCATTTATGGATCGCGAAATTCCCGAGTAAGAATGACCAATCAGATATAGGCGGTTGGGAAATTGTGACTTACGAACTGGCTATTGCTGCAGGTGTAAATATTGCAGAAGCACAGGCAAGGAAATTTACAACCAATAACCATACATTTTTGACCAGACGATTCGATCGTACAGCAACTGGAGAGCGAATCCACTTCGCTTCAGCAATGACCTTGTTAGGGCACCTAGACGGTGCAGATTACGGTGAAGGCCTTAGTTACCTTGAACTGGTGGAATTTATCACCACACAAGGAGCTAATATAAATGAAGACCTGGAGCAACTTTGGAGACGCATAGTTTTTAGTATTTGTGTTTCTAATACAGACGACCATCTAAGAAATCATGGGTTTATTTTAAAACCTGGAGGCTGGGTTTTATCGCCAGCTTTTGATATTAATCCTGTAGAAACGGGTAGAGGATTAAAACTAAATATTTCAGAGGATGATAATGCGTTGGATTTGAATCTTGCTTTAGAGGTATGTATTTACTTTCGATTGAAGGAAGATCGAGCAATTGAAATTATTGAAGAGGTTAAAGCCGCTGTGAAAGATTGGCAAAGTGTTGCGATTAAGTATGGGATTTCAAATGCGGAGCAGGAATTGAAATCTATGGCGTTTTCTCGTGCAGAAGGTTGAGAGCCGATTTGAGAAACGAGAGGCGAGAACCAAGAATCAAGAGCCGAGAGCCGAGAGGATTTCGGTAGAGTGGGGATTTCGTTTTTGTAAAGCAGCGAGCGCCGAGGATTAGAGACGGAAGACAAAAAGACTTGAGACCGATTGCGGTGGAGTTGTGATTTAGGTTTTTGATGGTTGGGAGGTTTGAATGCAGACTTAAAACGGAATACAGTTTGAGAACCGAGAAACAAGAACCGAGATGACACATTTCGGTTAAGTGAGGATTTCGATTTTGTAACGAGCGCGGAGGATTAGAGGCGAGAGACAGAGAGAATGAGACCGTTTTTGGCAAATAAGCGAAGAAGTTTGCTAATGAATTAAGCTAGATATAGAGCTGCGGCAGCTGCGACTTCTCATTAGTAAATTCAACACAAAGTAATTCAAGCTGCGGCAGCTGCGGCTTCTTATTTTCGAGATACTAGATTAGAGGCCGCTGTGCTGTGAGATTTGAGATTGGGTTTTGGCAAAAGACGGTTTGAGAGCCAAGAACCGAGAGTCGAGAACCGTGAGGGTTTCGGTGGAGTTTAAGTATGCGTTTTTGAATCTTGGGACGGTAGAGGAGATAAAGACGGGAGACGGAAGACGAAGAGACTTTTTTGGCAAATAAGCGAAGAAGTTTGCTAACGAATTAAGCTAGATATAGAGCTGCGGCAGCTGCGACTTCTCATTAGTAAATTCAACACGCAGTTTTTCAAGCTGCGGCAGCTGCGGCTTCTTATTTGTCAGAGAGACGAGAGAGGTTTTCGGTAGAGATGGTTAGAGTTTAGGAAGATTTCGTTTGTGATATAGCAGTTTGTAAGTTTTGTAACGCTGAGAGCGCGGAGATGTCACGGCGAATGCAGCGGGGCTGGTTTGAAGTTGGAGGCTAGTAGTATGTTTGTTTAGATGATGATAACGTAGCCCTGTGGATTTATCCCGGGGCGGTAAGGGAGGCAGGATCGTTTGAGAATTTCGATTCATTGGGTTGGTGATTTTGATTTTTGATGGTAGAGAGGTTTGGAGTTTGTAAGGCTAGGACCTGGCGGTGTAATTGGTTTAGAGTTTAGGGGTTTAGATGTTTAGGGGGATTCCGGTTGAGTTATGATTTGGTTTTTTGATGGTTTGAGGTTTGAAGGTTTATAGGTGCGAATATCTTTTTAACCACAAAGTACACGGAGGTAGCACGGAGGACACGGAGAGTGTTGGGGTGAATTCATTATGTATAGGTGTTAGAGAGACGAGCGAGGGATTTCGTTTGTGATATAGCAGTTTGTAAGTTTTGTAACGCTGAGAGCGCGGAGATGTCACGGCGAATTCAGCAGGGTTGGGGTTTGAAGGCTAGTAGTATAGCTGTTTAGGTGTTGATAACGTAGCCCTGTGGATTTATCCCGGGGCGGAAAGGGAAACGGGATCGTTTTATAATTTCGATTCAGCGGGTTTAATGGATCAAAATAAATTCTATACCCGTATATGATAATCATTGTAATGGACAACCTGATGGACAACAGGCATAAAAAAAGCCTCATAAATCATTGATTTACAAGGCTTTTTAAAATGTGTTGGCGGTCTGGACGAGACTCGAACTCGCGACCCCATGCGTGACAGGCATGTATTCTAACCAACTGAACTACCAGACCGATTGCGTTGATGTCTCAAACGCGGCTGCAAATATAAGGTGATTTTGGGATTGTACAAGGCTCTGAAATTTTTTTTTCAAAAAATTTCAGAGCCTTAAGATTTGAGACCGTTTCACTGTTAGATTTGAGACCGCTGCGCTTTGAGACTGGTGAGGTTCGGATAGTCTACTACCCCGCGTTTCAGGCACCCATTCTGGCTAGAAGCGGGAAAGCTAGAGTGATTTTGATTTTAAATGATGGGTGGTGAGATTCTGAAATCTTTAGACATAACATCTTTTTAATGCGTTGATTTTCAAGGGGTGTTTCGCGGTGTAGTAAAGCTTCCCAAGATATTTCAAACTCCTTTTTTGGATACGAACACTTGCCCTCTTTCTTATGAGTTCGTGAGTTCGGCTTCGCCTCAGTTGATCAAAAAACGAGGAAAAAAATCTAGGCTCCAATTCCACATCCTAAAAAGCTTTGCAAAAAGTAAGCTCAGTGGGCGAGTTGCAAACGGCTTGTTTATTTTTATTGTAGTTTGTGGACTCATCGCTGCGCTCTTCGGCTCCCAACTTTCTAGGGCAAAGTCTTTTATTTTAGTGTTTCACTACCGAAACGCGCAGCGGTGAGCTCAAGAACTCCAATTAAATCAATTTCAGGTTCTTAATTGAGGCCGGGAAACCTACTAATGACGATTTTGGTAGTTAGGAAGAATAGACTTCGAATGCTATTATCGGTATCATGAGGTTTAGATCCTGAAATCCTTTGCCATGACACATTCATTTATTGATTTCGTTTCTTAATCCTATTTCTCGATATGGTAGGGCTTCTCAAGATTATTCTTTATTCTTTTTGGCTTGACCCAAAGAAGAAACAAAAAGGTCAAGGCTTCAATTCCTCACTTCAAAAACTTGCCTAAAAGGCAAGCTCGGTGGGCGAGTTCCCTCTGGTCACTTCCCAACTCCCTAGGCCTTTTATTTTAATTTTTGGCGCTCATCATTGAGGCCGGGAAACCTACTAATGACGATTTTGGTAGTTGGGAAGAATAGACTTCGAATGCTATTATCGGTATCATGAGGTTTAGATCCTGAAATCCTTTGCCATGACACATTCATTTATTTCGTTTCTTAATCCTATTTCTCGATATGGTAGGGCTTCTCAAGATTATTCTTTATTCTTTTTGGCTTGACCCAAAGAAGAAACAAAAAGGTCAAGGCTTCAATTCCTCACTTCAAAAACTTGCC
>Ga0306912_1000154_pt1 | contig 41347 bp, 52 predicted proteins | sample AntRauFillE10628_FD_190443 | JGI IMG/M metagenome (GOLD analysis project Ga0306912, IMG submission 190443) | Saline lake microbial communities from Rauer Islands, Antarctica - Metagenome Filla E10 #628 (v2) (version 2) | ecosystem: Environmental > Aquatic > Non-marine Saline and Alkaline >...
TATCCGCTGCACCAGTGCCGGGGAAGGCAGCGGCGTTGGCGTGTTCGCTAATGTTATCAAAGGCTGAAAGGTCTGGCTTGTTTGATAGGTCATCGTAGTCTCCTGAAGTGGCTACGGTTGCGAGGTCAGCAGTATTAGCTTTGTTCGCAATATCACTCTCCATCTGGTCCAGGTCAACCGCTTGAGTGACTGATATGTGACCTACTTTCGTTGAGTCTGCACTTGGGTATGTAACCTTGGCGTTGTTAGTTGTCTGATTAGCTTCACTGTAAGTGTCCAGTTTTGTCTTGTCACCGTCTACAAAAGCTCCTTCGGCTAGGATGTTTTGCTTCCCTGAAAGGTCTTGATCTGGAGTGGCTCCGTCAGCTACGTTGAGGAGTGTCCGAACTTGTGTCGGCGTAAGCTCTTGTGAATTACCTGAACCGGTAGCGATTCTACCTAAGAGAGTGTTTGTGGCTACGTTTGATACTACGTCTACGGTTGTTCCTCCACCGTCTGCATCAATAGTAACAGTCGTACCATCTGAACTAAGAGTAATACCAGCTCCACCAATCAGAGTTTTAAATTCAAAGTCAACTCCTGTTTTTTGTTTAAATACGATTTCTCCTAACCCTAAGTTTGAAGCAGTGTTGGCTTGACCCCCACCTGTTGCCACGTTTGTCCAAGATCCCCCAGAGTTTTTTACTTGGATAGTTCCGTTATTGTTTCTGATACCAAAACCAACATCTCCGGGAATCAGACCTCCGAAGTTTAGGTAATCATTCTTAAGGACAATTGGTACGCCATCATTAGGAGTGAGGAATTTCCCTTTCTTTTGCCATTTACTTTCAGTTCGAGCCATATAGATTAAAGATTAGGCCATGTGATTCCTGCTTTGTCGTAAGCTACTTTCAGTTTATCCGCCCGTGAATTAAGCTGTTCTTCCATGGTATCAAACCGAGCAATGTTACTCAGGAGTGTTTTTTGAGCTACTTCTAACTCGGCTTCAGCTACCACTCTTTTTTCTTCAGCCAGCACTTGTCTTGCTTCGTCAGACTCAACTTTAACTTCAGCTTCCTTGACTCGTGTGGTAAGTTCAAGTTCTTTTTTCTCCAAAGTTTCAACATTGGTTTTGTAAGCGGTAATCTTGTTGCGTAAGCCTTTTTCTACCTTTTCTAGCTCGCTGTTTCTTTCACCAGTTTCATGTGCTGCTTTTTCAGCTTCGTCTTTAATAAAGTTCAACTTAGAAACCTCTCTTTCTAAGAGTACTAAAGCTTCTTTTGTGTCTTCAACAGCAAGCTTCAAAACTTGTTTCTGCTTCTTTAGTTCAGCAATCCCCTCTCCCTCCTCCAGAGAGTTACGTTTACGAACTTTTTCGAGAGATTCTCGGGCTTCCTTTATTTCTTTTTCAACTGCTTCTTTTTTGTTTACTGCCTCTACCCAATCAGCTGTTTCTAATTCAATATCTTTCTTTACATCATTTAGCTTTCCTTGAGCTGAAGTAGCTTCAACATTTTTAGTAGCGACAATATTTTCAATTGAAATGACCTCACGCTTTTTGTTTTCAACGCTAGTACTCAATTCAGCTATCTTGCTTTCTGATTCACTTTGTTTTTGACACAAAGTTTCATTAAGAGCCTTAATGAGTTCTCTCAACCTTGCTGCTTCAGAAATACTCGTGCTGATTTGGTTGTCTAATTGTTTTTTTCTAAGTTCTGTTTCCATTGTATTTATTCGTTAGTTGCACCACTGAGTAATGCTGAGACAGAACCGGCAGAACGTGCTTCCACATCAACAGCCACCCACCTTATCGCGTCAGAGTTAATGGCATATGAACGATTTGCTGTTGTAGGAGTAGTTGTGACCACACCTGTAGTACCAGTAGTTGTAGACCCACCATCATCTCGACCAATCAAGTCTATGTATGTCCAGTTGTTTGTTACGCTAGGACTAGCTGAAAAGTCAGGTATTTCTGCTTGATTGGACACCTTCACTTTAATAGTTCCAGTGAAGCCATCTAGAATTACGTCTAAGACCGCGTGTCGATGATCTTCAATCAGCCGTGCTTCACTGAGTGTGGCAGCTTCAACGGCATTGAGTAGGACTGATGAATTAATTATTCGTTTCATATGTAAATGTTGTATTAATAATCTAATGATACAACACTTACCAGTTCTCGGCAACTCTATTTGTCGAGCACACTAATTTCTTTTTCGGCCTCTAATATTTCAAGTTTAGCGGCGTACACTTCTTTGTATTTGTCTTGCCGGATAACCTTATCAAGCTCACGCTTATACATCTTCTCCAACTTTTTAGCTTGCTCTGAACGTGGTCGTGCCTGAAATTCAGCGTCTGTTCGTAATGCTTTTGACTTAGAGTAAACACTTTCCCACAGCTCGTCTACAGCCTTCCAATATGCCTTACTGTCGCTATTAAGAAGTGATGACCACTCATCTCCTTGCGGCTTAAATCTAAAGTCAGATGCTCCAATCCCGAACAACTCAGCGCCTAGTACAATCATCGCAGAAGAATAGTCTTCTTTTGCACCAGCTTCAGTAAGTACGTTGTCTATAGTAATAGGCATAAAAAGATTCTTGACTATACTTCCAGCAGTAATCTCTGCACCTCCAAAGTGTTCACCTTTTTTTAAGTCTCGAAGAAGAGACGGTACTGGAGCGTATTTACCTGTGACAAAATCATAGAAACTTTTTCCTTCCACTAACTGAAAGAAACCTTTTTCTCTCCATGTCCCTAACCGTGCATCATAATATTTTTTTGAAGATATTTTTCCAAACAATCCCATTACTGACCGATTCCCTCCAGTAATGTCTAAAGTAGTATCAGATCCCGGGAATTTAACTTTACCAAATTGATTACTTCTAGGGTCTATCACTGCTGTGTAATCAGCATCTTCACCTGTCACTAGTGACCTTACTGACTCTGCTCCTACTATTAGCATTGCCGAACCAGCTAAAAATTCCCAGTTGTTTTTAGCCGCGAGTCTTGCTGCTTTGTTGTCTGCTCTGGTTGTTGCCCCCCTAATTATTTCAATGTATGGACTAAACTGAGACACCGCAAATCTTGGTGCAAAGAAAACTTTGTTTAGTTCTGTTGCAATGCTTTCAAATTTACCCAAGCTGGCTCGTCCGGTAAACGCTCCAACAAAATCACCAGCCGCGTCAGCCACTTCTTTATTCATCACGTTAGCGTCAGCTTTTTTAAGCGTAGAAATGGTAAGGTTCGCTAAATCAAATCGAGCCTTCAGAACTGTCGAGTTGTAAGCGACTTCTGATATCTTAAATAAGTTACCTTTTCTACTTACGAATTTATCGTAGTTATCAGTCGGTACAGATGACGGAAACTGCTCCTCAGAGCCAACACGAAGCCCGTATTTGTTAGAAGCTGTATCGTATACACCGTTGTATGAGTTGGGGTGAGCATGAATCTCTGCCCGAATAGCATCATAGACTCTCTCGTCACCGTATTTACTTGTTTGTTTTACTGCATCTAAAGTTGTCTTTAATGAGTTTGTCCAAATTTTTAGCTTATCATTTTTCTTTCCAAAAGAAGTGACACTTTCAAATACTCCTGAAGATAGAATTTTCCATAGCTGACGAAAGGTGGCTGAAACGTCAGCGGTAGCTTTAAATGATCGAGTAGCTCCAGACACTTCTAGTGCTCCTTGTGCTAAATATTTAGACCAACTAGCTACCAACTCTCCACCTTGTTGCCCTTTAAATTTCTTAAAGTCAGACTTGTTAAAGTTTACTCTTTCTATAAGAATAACTGATTCAGCATTTTCTAGCTCTACTAATTTCTCAGCATAAGTTTTAGACTCTGGAGTTATTTCTGTAGCATCAACAGAAATCTTTTCTCGAAGCTCCATTGCTTCCATTGTTAATTTCTGCAGTTTGTTGGCTTCTTCTTTTGAGATGTATGCCCCAAACTTATGAGCAACTAGTTCTTCCATAAAATCTTTTTCTTCTTTGGCACCAAGAAGACTACTCATTTGTTTAAACTTTTTTAGTACACCTTTTTGAGTTTCGTCTGGTACCGAAGTAAGAGTGCGTTTGATGTAATCTTCGACAATTGTTTCTTTCTTTGAACCTAGTCTAGTTTCGATGTCGCGGACAATCTTTTTAGACACATCTACGTCAGGGATGTGCTTTTGAATTAACTCTAATCTCTCGGCAGATGAGTTTGTCTTCTGCAGTTTTGCTAAAGAAAAGTCACCCTTAGCAATGGCTTCTTTAAGACTTGTTTCTTGGGCTAGTGTAATACACGTTTTAGTAGCCATACTTAGCAAAGATTATCGTTAATAATTTTATTTATATCTTCTTCGGTTCCTGCATCTTTGATTTTAGCATACAGTTCGTCCACTTCTTTGGTAAACACAGAACCGCTTACTTTTTTCTCTCTTTCTAAAATGGACTTCTTTAATCCAGCCACTCTTCGGAATGGATCGTTTTGAGTTGCTAGTCTATGGATAGATGACTTCTGGGCTGCCTCACTGACCTCATCAGCCACCAAAAGAGATAGTGACTCAAGCTTGTCACGGAACTTGTCAAACTGACCTTCTTTAATGACTGTCTTGTACAAGACCTCGTACAGAGCAGACCGGGCAATGCCTAGTTTGTTTAGTTCAACATCAGTTGCTTGGCGAGCAAATAGCAGAGCATCGTCAAAGCCTCTTTCTGCCAACAGTTCCGCTGATAGTTTTCGTTGTTCCACAAAAGTCGTACCCTGCTGAAAGGTAACGTCTTGGTCTAGCTCTTGCGCCTTGTTAGAGGTATCCCGAGCTTCTTGCACAGCGTTCTTAATAATAGAATCACTCTTAACTCGCTTGGTACCGATGAGGGTGGTCTTGGTTTCAGTAGTGATTGATTGCTTTTTGGTTTCTACTTTTTCTGCTGTGGTTTGTTTTACTGTGGTTTGTTTAGTAACAGCTTTTTCTGCTGTGGTTTGTTTTACTGTGGTTTGTTTAGTAACAGCTTTTTGAGCCAGAGTTGCTATTTCAGACTGGTCTTTAACAGCTTGAGCATCCTTCTCTGCTTTACCTTGCTTTTTGGCATCAATAACTTCTTTCCGAGTCTGTCGTTCAATCTCTTTGGTATTGTCAGTAACCTTCTCGTTTAGTTTCTTTTTATCAGCAATTGCTTTTGCTCTAATTCTAGCGTTTAGGTTTTTGAAACGAATTTGTTCCTTGGCTTTTTGTAAAGGTGTAGTCTTGGTCGCTTTGCGTTTTACGTTATCAAGTTTAGCCGCATCTAAATCCTCTCGTAGCTTTTTTGTTACAGCAGCAATCTCTTTACTGATTCGTACTTTTTCTTTTGCCACTCGTGCTGTTTCGGCTGCAACTTTAGATTTTCCTTCAGCCTGAATGGTTTTTACTTTTGTATCTAAATCTGCAGCTTGCTTTACAGCGGCAGCTTCCTGCTTCGCTACAAGCTCGTCAGCTGCCTTTTGTTGAGCATCGGCTTTAGCTTTAGCCTCCTTAGCCAGTCGTGCTGGTTCTTCCTTGATACGCATGGCTTCCTTCCCTTTATTCTGACGAGCTTTGTCTTGTAAGCCCTCTCGGTTTTTAACCTGAGTACGAACAGCCTTATCGACATTAGTCGAAACAGGAGGCAGTTTGGGTCGAGCTTGTATTTCTGATTTAGGAGCATAAACATAATCACCTTTACTAGTACGAACCATGTCGCCAGCTTTCATAGTTGTTTCGGGGTTAATCCGTCCACCATACACATCGGCAATAAAAGGATTGGCAGTGACTCTTTCACCTACTCGCAAGGCTCCACTTCGCCCATCAAGTCGGTATACGTTAATGTCACTATCAGCTGTTACACCTTTAGGAATTGTTCCCGAAATACGTTCAGCTTCAACAATTCTTGGATTATCAAAACGACTTTGCTCTCGCTCTCCCCGGAGAATAGAAGCTAATTCCATTCGGTCAGACAAAACACTGCCTACACCCCTGTTAAGCATTGGGATTTTTCCCTGAGTAATGATGTCAGCCGCTTCGGTCTTTGAACCGAACTTAGTGTATTCCTCAATAACAGCATCACCAGTTGGTTTAAATCCTAACTTGAGTCCCAGCCGGTTAGGATCAGATAGAGTTCCACCAATCACACCAGAAGCAATAAGTCTCAAAGCATTAAAGTCACCCTCACGGGCTTGTTGGTAGGTTTCCATTGAGATGTCTACTCCTGCGCCGATACCGACGTTCATTAGAGCGTCCATCTCTGTCTTACCTTCTAGCGTTTTGATGTGCTTAGATAGGCTTTTAGGGTCACTTAGAGCTCTTTTACTAAAATTAAACGCTTGTTTTAACGTAGATGGGCTTGGTCGAAAGGCAATTAGAGACGGTGCAGCTTCCCCTGCTAAGGTTGCAAATGGATTATTCTGCCTGTCTTCAGCGATAGACTGGTCTAAGTTTCGTTTCCATTCTTCTCCAGCTACTACTTCTAGAGCTTTGTCTTGAGCTACTTTTGTAACAATAGAACCAATAATACCTCCTCCGATAAATCCTGCTACAGTTCCAACTGGACCAGCCGCTGAACCAATTGCCGCACCTTGCAGTCCTGCCGCTAAACCTCCTGCCATTGGTAGAGTATTAACAGCTGCAGAGCGACCAAAAGCCTCCAAAGATGAATTTTCAGGGTCTGTGTCTATAGTGTTATCCAATACTGAAGGTCGAGGAGCAGAATCAAAGGTTTTTCTTTCACTCTGTAGCTCTTGAACTCTTTTTTCCCGGGCATCTTCAAGAGAACTACCAGATTCTGAACGGCTTTGTATTTCTTGAATCCTTTTTTTCCTTAATTCTTCAAGTGTTGACATAATTTTTATCGGTTTTTATAGAAAGTTTCCGGTGAAGATATTGTGTCTCCTCCAAATGTTGATTCCATGTCTTTTTCAGCTTGAGTTTGCCAATTATCAATAACTGCGTTCAAAGTTGATTCAGTTGCGGTAATTACAGCGTTTCCATCTTCATCTTCATTTCGTTGACTTTGCTCATGCGCTGCAACCATTGATTTAACTTGGTCTTTACTATAACCTCCTGGTAGCCAAATTTCAGTAACAGCATCATCTAGACCGAATGTTTGAATATCTGACCAAGCTGACTCAGAAGCTTTTTTAGACAATCTTGCTACAGACCTAAACCCTTGTTCCACATCTTTAGGTAAAACTACTGCCTTTGGAGCGTCTGGAGTTCTTTTTTTAATCAAATCTTCTCGCTTGTTTGCTAGGGTTAAAGTATTACTTTGTTCTGTGAACTTCCGGTTTGATGCTTCGAACTTGGCATCGTTTACTGCTTTGGCTAGTAGTCCTGGGTCAATACCGTTTGCTAGGGCTGTTTGTTGAATTAGTTCTGGTGTAGCTCCAACAAGCTCACCGGCAAGGATAAGGGCATTTCGCTCTTCTTGTTCTTGTCTAAAGGTAATTGCATCTTGCTCATCTTTTTCTGCTTGTCGAACTTGTGCTCTAAGATCTTTAACACTGTTTTCAATATCAGTATTAAGTTGTTTCGCAATTTCTACACTTTCAGTGAACAGGGCGTAATTAAATTCAGTCTCAGCTTTTCGAGCCGCTCGAATAGCAGTAGTTTTCTTATTTTCAATGACGTTAATTCTGTCCAAACCGTCTTCGATGATTTCATTGATGATTGACCCCTGTGTTGTTGGTGCCATTTGAGAACGACCAGCTAGGATACCAGCCCCTCTCATAGCTCGTTGTACACGGTCATTTTCAGCTACCTGTCTTTCGACAGCTCTGAGTGCAGTAGCATTAATGTCGTCAATGTCTGCTTGAGCATACCGACTCATTGTTTTCGCAAAGTCATTTAAACGAGTTTGTTGAGCTTGAGCAAGTTTTACTTTGGTGATTGTAGAATCCGTCATTGCTTGGAGTACAGGGTCATCTACCGCACTTGAGTCAGCCTCACCCCCTGCTACTACATCATTAACAGCGTTAATACCATCAGCTAAATCTTGTTTGCCACCGCCAGCTTCTTCTGAGCTTTTTAGACCTTCCAACTTTGAAGTCATCTCATTATTGTCCAGGTTGTCTTTTGCAATCTTTTCGTTTTCTTTAGCAGTAGCTAATTGTGCTCGAGTATTAGAAATTTGCTCAAAAAGAGCAGTTAGTTGATCTTGTGTGGAATTGCCAGTTGAGCCTGTTGCTCCTTCCATATCATTTAAATCGTCGTTCGCTTTATCAACCGCTCCAGCCGCTGAGTCAGAGGTGGTAAGACCAGATGATTTCCCTGTGCGAGCCAAAGCATTAATAACAGCCTGATTTGTACCAGAAAAAGGAGTAGCTTTACCTACTTCTGTTTTACCAAAATCAGCCTCGTCTACTTGACCAAGGTTGTTGCCATCGGCATCTTCGCCAAGTGAATCGTATCTTCCAGTATCCTTGTTAAAGGTTTCAAAGTTTCCGTTTCGTATTCGACCTCCATTTACTAATCGTGTTCCCATGTTAAACAATTAACGATTTAAGGACAAAAGTACCATTTTCTCCAGTCTTTCCATCTGCTCCGTTGTAGCCTGGCCATGTTCCTCCACCGAAAATATATGTGGAACCAGCACCCTCAGAGCCACCAGTCCCTCCAATCCCTCCTGCATTTGTTACAGTCCCTCCCGTCCCGTCATACGTTCCACCATAGTAAATATACATTGCCGCAGCATCTCCGCCGTCACCGCCATTTCCACCGTGACCACCGTTGTCATAAGAACCCCCACCGTTAGAAGCCCCGCCGTCACCGCCATTTCCACCGTGACCACCGTGACCATCTAACACTCCGCTGATTGTTAAATCTCCGCCGACTGTTAGTAGGAAAGATGGAACTCCGCCGTACCCATCGCCACCGTCTCCGCCGTGTCCAGCGTCGCTATTACCGATACCACCTACTCCCCCGTCGCCTCCGTCAACACCGTCGCCACCTCTCCCACCGTTGGAACCATCGTTGTTAGTGTTTGTGTATTTTCCACCCTGCCCGCCATTGCCTCCGTTTCCTAACCAGCCGTCACCTCCTCTCCCACCTGGAACAGTACCAGAATAACCACTGACTCCATTGCCGCCGTGTCCTCCGTTGAAGTAACCGTGTCCTCCATCACCTCCTTTCCCCCCTGTCCCGTTTGACGCGCCTCCGCCGTTTCCGCCGTTTCCGCCATTACCTCCGTTTTTGCCAGAAGCTCCGCCATGCCCGCCATGCCCTGCGTCGTAAGGGGAGTTGTTAGAAGTTCCGCCATTGCCTCCGTTACCGCCATTTCCATCGTCTACTCCTGCTCCGCCGCTACCCGCGCTACCAGCATCATTTTCGCCAGACTCGTTAGCACCATCTCCCCCTTTTCCGCCATTCTTGTCAACAGCATCTTCTCCAGCCTGTCCGAGGTCGCCCGTTTGCGAGTTTCCCCCTGCTCCACCACCACCTCCGAGAGTTGTGCCGTTTCCATTTAATCCATTCCCTCCTCTAGCGCTGACCCCTGCAACAGGGTCACCTCCAGCACCAGTTGAAGGACTCAGTGTACCATCTTCGCCTCCCTTACCGCCACCACCCCCTGAGCCGACTGCTCCTGTCGCGATACCACCTATTCCCATGGCTGGGGTAACCAATCTAGCTGACCCGCTTCGTAATAGAGCGTTGTCTATAGCAACTAAGTGAGTTTCATCAAGCACACCTGTCAATAGCACCTCTCCTGCAATCACACAATCGCCATTAACTCTCCAGATAACTGGGTCTCTTCCAGTGAATCGTACAGTGCCACCCAATTCGATATTAATTGACGAATACTCTTTTATTCCAGTTGTAAGGAAGACAGTTTCACCGCTAAGTACTACTAAATCCCCATCCCCACCGTTTCCTGCCCAAGTGTTGTTGTCTAACACCATCCGTCGGGCTACATTTGAAGTCACTGTTTTAGGGTCTAGTGGAGTATCTGAAGCTACGTCTAGCTTTGCTGAACCTCGAACTGTTGATGATGCTACGGCTGAAGAAGCTTGTGCATCGGCATCGTGTTGTCCTTTTGTGAATGGTTGGTTTGCTGCTGTTGCGTCAGGAACTACTGGAGAAGATGTGAAAGTTTTTATTCCACCGACTGTCTGGTCATCTGTCCTTCTTACAGCATCTGCATCAAATTGTCCTTTAGTTAAAGGCTCAGTGTCTTCTATAGCGTCTTCAACATTAACAGCACCAGAGAATGTTTTTTCTCCAGCTATTGTTTGAACACCAGTTTTCATTACTGCTTCAGCTTCAAAGTATTCCACTGTAACTGGACTAGCATCTTTGGTTGGTGCTGGGTACTCCCAGGCACCAGTAATTACTTCATCATTAGCTTTAGCTGGTAACTTATTGAATAGCCCTGGGTTGTTTGAGATAACCAAGTTACTCCCCGCTTGGTGGTCAAAGCTTGCCCCTCCAGTGCCGTATGGTGATTTTTGAGATAGCCCACGAACGGCTGTAATTGTCGCTACACCAGCATCTGTTACGCTGTCGATTGTGAAAGAGATTAATTCTTCACGTTCTGTCCGAGGCTCAAGAGTGGCGTAACAAATGTCTCCGATGTCAGCTGGAGCTACTTTCGTAATTCCGTCATTATAAAGAAAACCGGCTACGTCAAAACTTGTTCCAGTACTATTTAAAAATGCTACTAAAGGACACGCTTGGAGTTGGATAAACTTAATTGACATATGTATATATTATCACATTATTCGCGGAGAATGTCATTATTATTATTTGAGTTCAAGTCAACGTCTGGACCGTGGGCTACGAGTCTCCATGAAGCACCTAATTCTTTTTGAGAATACGAAACCTGGAGTTCGTAAAAATCTCTTGCGACTAATGAGTCAATGTAACGAAATCTTTTTTCAGTATCGACAAATTGTGGAGACCCTCCTGCTAGGTCACGTTCTCCAATTGGGGCTCCCCCTAGTCCTGCTGGAACTCCTGCACTTTGCAGATAATTTGTCTCAGTACCTTTAAAAGATTGTATATCACTACCTCCTGCACCTTCAAAGTCAAAGAGAAGGGTACGAGTTAGTTTTCCACCAGAAGTTATGTACCCGTCTTGATAGTACATGCCAAAATCTTTGTTCCTACTTCGTTCTCCATACCCGTTATAAGCAAAAATTGCTATTGTATCAATTTCTGCATCTATATCATTGTTTGTGGTTTCATCGAACAAAACGTAAGAAACATTTTTTGTATAAGAGTGACCAATCAGCCGGTTGTCGTCATCAATTGAAACCATGCCTATATCAATATTTGCAAATATTTGCGGAGCTTGCCACAAAGCATCGTCTATTTGGTACAGCAGTAATACGTTTGCTTTTGGCACTACTACGACAATATTTCTTTCCCAAGAAATCATTTGCGAGTCAGTCCAATTAAAACTTTTAAAATCTTTCTCGACTAATTCTGAAGGGTTAGTGTCATCTAAACTTTGAGTCAAGCTTGAGCCAACTTGAATGACACCCAGTTGTTTATCACGGTTGACGTAGTAGATATTTCCATTAATAGAAAGTCGAGCATTAGGAGCTAGAGAACCTTGATTGCTCCCATTAATAACATGCTGGATTGTAAAAGCTTCTTTAGTCTGGTCAGCTGACAAAACATATTTAACTTCCATCACTGTATTGCTTGAACCAAACATAAGCATTGATTGCTTGGTTGGTAAAAAACCAGCTGAGTTGTCATCGAGTAGAAATTCATTTGGATCGCCGGCAGCTCGATTGTTGTCTGCTACTAATGTGTAAAGTGTGTAGTCAATCCGACTAGAAACAAGAACTAGTCTGCTAGACCTACTACCAAGATAGACTTGGTTTTGGTACACATTGGCAAAATCAATTTTGTATGTAGTTGGAACATCGGTAAGGCTTTCATTTACCACTGGTTCAAAAGCATATTTTCCAACTGAACCAGCAGGGTCTGGGGTAACTCCTGTCAGCGTATCGGTGTCGGAACCTCCTGTGTAAGCATACGTGGTTCCGTCAATTACCACATTTCCAGTTGTAGCAAATCCTTTTATTCCCCATGTGCCAGAAGCTACAGTAATAGTATTTGAAGTAACTGCTGAAACTTTTAGTATTGCTCCAGACCAGCTTGTCAAACTGTCAGTTCCGGTAGCAAGCAACATTTTATCTATGATTCTAATGTCGTCAAAAACAGTAGTAAAAGAACCTTCAGAATCTCCAACAGCCAACGCCGCTGAAAGTCTTAAAGTGGTAAGCACACCTGCTTCATCTTTAAAAATAGCATCAAGCTTTGTGCCGTATCTGACGAGAGTAAAATAATCTCCACGAGATGTTTTCCAGTCAATTCGAGCAGTAATAGCTTCAGCTACTTCAGCAATCGCCGTAGGAACTAAAGACACTCCTTTACGAGAGCCAATACTTCCATCAAGATTAACAATAACATTCTGAGAACCTGGAATCATGTACTCAGGGTCAAGGTTGGTTGGCTCAGGTTTGTTTACGTAGCCTTTGTATCTATTTGTGAGTTTAAATCTTTCAGCCATAATTTATCTAGTAGTCAGAAACTTCCGGTAATCTTTCGGATGGATTATTAAGACGGTATCTTTCGTATAGTCCGGCATTTGGATAGATTCCATTTAGCACTCTTTCTGCTAGAGTAAATTGAGAGCCACCGTCTTCTCCGCGTAATTCAAAGTCAATTAGTTTTCTACATTCCTGCACCAAGAGTTCAACTGTATTAGAATTTGCTATTACAATATCATCTGTTCTTGAAGCTTCAGAAATCATTAAACCAGCTGCGCTCTTAAAATGCTTTTGATTGTAATAATGCAACTCATACCCGATGCCTTTGTGAGCTTTTATACTATCAATTTTTACACCGGTAACAGCTTCTGTTAATGAATGGTTTAAATCAACACTAAAATGAGTAATCGCTGTTTCAACAAACGTACCAGCCTCAGTCTTGCTACGATAATCAAATCGTACTGGTTGCCATCCGTATGAAAATGTTCCACCAAAAGCATTTGTTGTTGCCACCATTGTTGCTTTATTAGTAAAGCCAACTTCATTGGCTAGGGTCAAGGTAAGATTGGTCAATTCACCAACTAGTTCTTGAGGAATAAATACCGAAGCTTGAACAGTTCCTTCTCGCGTAATTCCTGAAATATCTAACGTGTCAATTGCAAAAGTAATTTTTCCTTTCCCTGAAGAAAACCCTAAGTTAAAATCAATCGCAGAATTTTCTCTAGCGTAGATACCATCTAAGGCTAGGCTACTTGCGTCTAAAGAGGCTGTAATACCTGTCAGTACGTCACAATTGGATAAAGTAATATCGATCCCACTAGAAAGAGGTTGCTGAATGTTTAAGTATTGTACGCCGTCACGATACTCTATCGACACATATTGCCTAATGTTGTCAGTGTCAAAAAATAAAGCATTACTAGCTTGTCGCTCGCCCGGGTAAGACTCGGAAGTAATTCCTTTCATTGGTGCGATATTAATCAACTCCTCCACTTCATCTTGGGGGATAGAATATAAGTTGTCTCCATAAAAAAGAGCCGGAACAAGAGGAATCACGCTCCGACTTTCGATTAATGTTAGTTGAGATTTAACAGCGTCCATCGCTCCATTGACAATTGCTGGTTGGGATTTAATAGACTTACTCTTGGCTGAAGCAAAAGGAACCATTGCTGTGTTGAAGATTGAGGATACTGTTTTCATGTCTATATTATAAAACACCTCGACCGTTAAGTCGAGGTGTTTTACATTTAGTGGTTAGACTAAATGAGTTCTTTTCAGCGTTAGACTAAGCTGGATTCGAACCTACGATTCCCATTGGAGTGATGAACTTGTATACCCAAGCTCCGAATGATGGGAAAGTCACATCATGCAGTCCTGCGTATCCTTTTAGTTTATCTTCAACTGGAGCACCGTTTGAGATAGCAATAGCTTGTGAGTAAACTGCTTCGATAAGATTTGTGTCTCCAAGGAACCACATATCAGACTTAGCAGCAACACGAGCTCCCTTCGCATCTGTGTCAAGCTTAGAAAGTGCAATGTGCTGATACTTTCGTAGAGCGTTGATAACCATTGAGTTATCTTGTCCTACTTCAGTAGTAGACATTGTAATTTGCTGAACATTGTACAGTTGAGTTGGGTCAGTAGAAGTAACAATTACGTTTGGTGATACAGAACCTAGTGAACCATAACCATCAAGTGTGTTGTTTCGTAATACCGTCTCAGCTACCAATAGACCTGCTTTACTAAACGCTGGGTTTCCAGTGATAATGTTAGTAAAGGTTTCGCCTGTTTGTGCAGTTGTGTGACTACCGTTAATGAGAGAAAGTCCATCAATAACTGTAAGGTCAACAGTAACTGCATCAATGTTTACGTAAGACGCATCAAACGCAAAAGTCATAAGGTGAGTACCATCGAGAACTCGACGATTCTGCAACATCATTGGAATGTCAATTGTGTTGAGGAAATCACGATACTTGTTGAAGTGACGAGCTTTACCTGTAAGGGTAGTAGCGTTACCGTAATCAACAAAAGTAAAGTTTATTGTTCGTCCGATACCAAACTTGACAAGCTGACCTGTAGTACCCTCTGGTTGAGCTGTACCATATGTCTGCGTATCTTTTTCAGTATACGTCTTTAGGATTCCTTCACCCGCCATGAATGGATCGTTGCGGAAGATTTTTGCCAACTGAGCACTATCTTTCATGGTGTCGCTGTTTTGGAGCTTGTCCATAAATAGACGGTCACGCAGGTCAAATAGTTCAGGAAGTGACATTGTTGATAAAGACTTTATGTCTTTGTTTCCTGGGTTTACTGGATTAATCATAGATTGATTATATTAGATTAGTGACTAAGTATTTTCAGAGTCAGCATTAGTAATGAGTTCGACTACAGCTAGGTCTTCTGCAACGTCAACTCTTATCACTCGGACAAGACGACCTTCACCTGCTCCGGCTGCTGCGGCCTTAATTGTCTTTGAATCAACAATTCCACGCTTTACGCCAGGTACAAAACCAGATGTGGAAGCATCGTCTACAGCCATGATAAATTCATCGCCACTTAAAGCTTTGTCAAACTGAATTTGGTCAGTAGTTGCGTAGTTATCATCAGTTGCGATAACACTTGTAAGGTTTACACCTACTACAAAAAGAGAGGCTGTTACTGCGGGAATAAGTTCTCCAGTAGCGTTTAGAGTCAAGAGTTCATTTTGCTCAAGAACAATAGAAGCGTCCTTGTTTCCATATGCAATGTTCAATGAACTTCCTGCACCTGCGGAGTTATATCGGGATACCATAAATTATTTTAATTTATTTTTTAATAAGCTTCAGATTCTATCGTGTAACTATTTGTCAGTTACCAACATATAAGCTGTATTTCGAATCCGCTTCCCGATCGTGCTTATATTATAAAACACCTTTGCAAATAATGCAAAGGTGTTTTATTAAATGTTTAGTTTATTTGACCTGTTCTTCTGAAAGTTCTTCTACTACTGGTTCTTCTGCTACTGGTTCTTCTGCTACTGGTTCTTCTGCTACAAGTGATTTTGCAATGTCTGTGTAGCTCATTTCTGTTGAGTCTTTTCCAACAGCTTTACATAACACTTCTTCAATATTGGCATTATTCTTTGCTTCAATATTCAGTTTAATGACCTGTAAAAACTGACTTGCTGTACGTTCGTAAGAGTCAAAGAATACTCGAGGTAATCCTTCACCATTTTGAGTAAACTTCTCAAACACTGAAGAAACAACTCGAAGAAGTGGGTCGTTACCTGCTTCTCCTTCTTTTGCTCCAGCAATTCCGTAAATTTCTTCTGGAGAAAGTGTTGCTAATTCTTCAAAAAGAACAGAAACCATTGTACATGCTTGCATGTTCCATGCTTGTACTTGTTCATCAATTACTTTGTTCGGCATTTCTTGTGTTTCTTCTGACATAAATTAGTTTTGGTTAGAATCCGGTACTTCTGTATTTTGTAATGTTTCTTCTACTGTTGACATTTTAACAATGTCACCGGCTTTCAATGGTTCTACTCCTTCCGGTAGATCTGCGTTAATGATTGCTGCTTCAGCGACAGTTACTGGACGGTCAACCATTTCGTCAATTTCAGCTTGCTCTTCTGGTGCCGAGACTGTTCCTACTGTTTCTGGTTCTTTAGGTACATCAGCGATGCCTACTCCTCGTGTCTTTTCTTCTTCAACCACATCAGTGACATCTTCTACTGGTTCTGGGGTTGTTCCAAACTTTTCTTCGAATTGCTTTGGTGTGTACGTGCTAAAGGTTTTGTCTTGATTAAACACTTTATATGTATTTGTCTGCGGGTTATAAATTGCCATAAATTTTTAATTAATTCTAATATTACCTAACTCTTTATCTGTAAGAGTAATCTTTTTTCCGTCAAACAAAATTGTGTAGTGACGGGCATCAGCTTTTACAGTAGTTTTAATTTTTCTCCCTGTTGGCATTGGTGTACCACTAGACCTATCCATTTCAGGAACTACAGAACCTTCATCAACAACTTTTCCTTTCTCTATTTTAGAAGCTCCTGTCAAATCATTTTCGTCAATGTCTTGCAGTTCAAATTTTTGTGTCTTTAGATTTTCGTAAGAAGTTTGGTGAACATCTTTGAGTTTTTTATCACTAAAATCAACTTTGCCTACGTTGCAACCAAAAGGAATAGTAAACTCTTTACCGTTAGCGTCTTTTGCTATCATAATTAACTCAATCCCTTCCATTCCTGTAACTGGAGATGATCGCGCCCATACAATTGGCACTCCATCAATTACGGGCAAGCTAGTTACATGAGCACTTCTCCGGGCTGTGTCAACAACATCATCTTCAAAAGAATTAGCATTGCTTTTTGACACATTTTTAATTGCTTCTCGAAGTGAGGCTGTTTCTGCTCGACTTTCTTCAAGCTCAGCTTTAAGACCATTTTCTATAGCGTCAAGACGTGCAGTAATTAGGTCAGGCTCTACGAGTGTCTCTTTTTTGTTGTCTGTTAGTTCGTTTGTTGTATTTTGCATAATAATTATTTTTTATCTTCTGTTCTTGGTGTACCTTGCATATCACTCAAGGCTTCGTATGTATCTTTACCTGATGGAGTTTCTGTAAAGTTTACAGTTTCTCCTGTAAAGTCTGGAGCTCCCCCTTCTCCACTTGCAGGAGAATGAACCTCTCGAGAAAGTTCAATGTTTGTTAAGGCTTGAGCTTTTGCAATCTGCTTATCAATAGCAGCTGCGTCAGCAGTTTCTAAACCAACTCCTCCATCTAGTTGCTTCTTCAATTCTGCTGCATATTCTTTGTCTGTGCCCGCGATTTTAGTAATCCTTTCTTCAATTGAAGTGTTGTACGCGTTTGTATCTCTCTCAAGAACTTCTTTGTACTTAGCCTCATCTTCGGTGTTCTTTTTTGTGAGCTCAGAATAAGAAGTTTTTTTATCTTCATACTGTTTTGATAATTTATCAAATTCAGCAGTCTTTGCTGCCAGAGCATCTTCGGCTGTTTTTGCTTTACTGGTTGTTTCAGTAGAAGCTGCTTTAATTTGTGCGTCAACTTCTTTTTGAGAAAAAGCTTCTATTTCGTCTCCGTTTGCGTCGTAATAAATCATAATTATTCTTTAAATTGTTCAACATTAGATAATCTTTGCATTTCTTCAAACATAAAAAGCACAGCATCGGCTTGACCTTTTACGAATTCGTCAGACAAAACTTCTTTGCTAATAAGAGAAAGCATGGCAAACGAAACAACCATTGCTCCTACCATATCTTCAAAGTAAGGTGATGCTAAAGTGTTTTTCGCCCAACCCGCAAACTTTTCATTATATTTAGGTGTTTTCCCACGCAAAAGAATAGCTACCCAATCTGATTGAGTAGAACCTTGTAAAGTTCTAGTTAAAGCATCTATTCTTTTTTGAATGTTTTCGTTGGATTCTTCTTTTTTATCACCCATTCAGAAATTGTATCACACTTTTTGCAAAAAAGTAGTACAAATTTGCAAATTAGAGCCCACTATCTGCTGATGCTCCTACTTTTTGTTGCGCTGGAGGGTTCATGCTTGCGGGATTCATTCCAGATTGATTGGGGACTTGTTCTTCGATTGAGCCCATAGCTTGCTGAACGTCAAATCCTTGAGTACCAAACCAAACATCAAAGTCTTCACCAGTAACTGAAGCAAAACGCTTTTTTAGTTTTTCGTTTTGTGATGGGTCAATCTGGAATAGATTAATGGCATCAGAGATATTTTGTTTAAAGGTTAATAGTTTCAAAGTATCGTTATCTCGTTCGCTAGGTTGAGCGTTCCAGTAAATAATTGTATCCAAAAAATTAAACATTTCAGGATTAAACTTTGTAATTTTTACCTTCTTACCTTGTTCTTTTTCAGTTCTTTTTTCGCGGCTTAGAACGTCATACGATGATTCTTCTGATTCTCCAATCTCTATCAAAGAACTAGATTTGGTGTCACCATCGTTTTTATTGACTGTGACAGTTCTAAAGATATCGTTTATTGTATCTTTAGCCTTTTCAACTTTTTTATTATCGTTGTGGTTTAGTGAGTATTCCTTCTTACACCAGAAAGGGATAATACTATTCTTTACTCGAAGGTCAGCTCGATGTTTTTCTCCTCGAATAACTCCATCAATAAGTGCAGAAAATCGCAATAGTTGTGACTTTCGGTTTTCCGTAAACTCAGTAGCGGTTTGGGTTTTACCACCCTGACCAGCAAATTCAGCAGTCGAGGTTTTTTCTTCTAGCTCTTTTTTCATTGCGGCATAGAAAGAAAATTCTCCGTTGGTAATTCCTTGAGTAAGCTCAGGAGGTAGAATAGAAAAGATATCATCTTTACGAATACCTGAAATCATTTTTCCTTCTCGAATCATTTGAGAAGTTATTCTCATTCCACTCTTGTTACCCAGTGGTGGTTCGTTTGAACGTAACGATTTTTTAAACATTAATTTAATCCACATGTCCAAAGTCTCTTGATCAAATTGAGCATCACCAGGAGTTCCACGCGCTATAGCAAAGTTAGGAATACGCATCTTGTCCCATTTAACAATCGGGTACAGACCTGAAGGTGAGACAACTGTCAGCGGAAAAGCAGAAATTTTGTAGCGTCCTGTTTGGGAGTCTTTGTTTCCAATAACTTTAATTGGCAGCATTGGAACACCGCTAAGATAAATAGTAAGTTCGTTTCCAAATGGTAATGAACGCATGACCCATATCTCTTCGACTTCACCTTCTGATAGAGTCGATGACACGGCATAATCGCTACGGTACGTAGACATAAGTTCAGTAAGTTCTGAAGAAGTAGACATGTGCTGTTTGGTTGGAACAAATTTCCACCGGTCAAACCCACCATATCGAGTCTGTGCTTCGGCATCAGAAATAATGCGAGCAAACGCAACACCTTGTTGCTTTTGAATATCAACCTGTCTCATGTCACCAAACAGAACCATAGTTGATTCTAGTGAAATCGTTTGGAATGTTGGCTTAGAGATTTTAGGCATTTCACTCCATTCAGCATTTATATTACCTAACTGAGTAATTGATAGCTGAGTTTTCTTGGCATCAGTAACAAACTTCTGGATTTCCAGTGTGTAGTAAGTACCAAAAGTAGACATCCCTTCGTATACCTCTCTACGATTATCATTCCAGCCTTCCATTTCATCTGACTTTATTTTCATGTCAGAAAAAGTATCGCCAAGGTTGTCGATAAATATATCGTCTTTATCAAAAGCTTTTGCTGTACATTCAAAATTCTGAGTCATTACAACATCAACCTCTGTTGCAATTTTTTGTCGGGTAAGACCAGAGTTTAATCTAATGTCACCTTCTTTTTCTGCTGGAGGTACAAATGCAATAGCAGTTTCTCGACACATCTCAATCCACTGAGGATAGGTCATCATGTTGTACTCCTTACGAGCCTTGTCGCGATTATCTCGCCAACTTCTTAGTAGGGGTAAAGTATCGTTATGAAATTGTTTTTCAGCTTCACTAAGCTCTAGTTTTTCAAAATCTACTATTAGTTTTTTACCGGAGGTCCGCACTGGATTTTTAGACATAACAAAATTATACAAGAAGTTTGAGATTAAACAATGTTAAATTAATCTGGTATCATTTTATGTTTATTTGTTTCAGTTATTTTTTCTTCTTTTTCTGGTTCTTGCCGGTCAGGATAATAAAGCTGTTCACCTCGTGGCACCCGCAGAGAAAACAGCCGGTCTTGAGGAAAAGTAAGCCAAAGTGAGTCAACACGATTGGGTGAAGAAATGCCCATTGCTTTAGCTTCTTTTTTACCCATGATTTGCTGCTTACCATTTTGTTCACGGAAATATACGCCCTCCAGTTCCTCACGAAGAATTTCATCCTCAGTACATCGTCCTCCCTGATTACCCCACTGCCATAGCATGTCAGCACATCGTGCTCGTTCGTTTAGATACACTTTTCTGTCGTCAGGGTCTTCACAAGGATGACCCACATTAACTCCAACTACAAAAGATTCCTTGTCAGACAGTAAGGCAATTTTGGCTGACACATCAGCACCGGTTCCAAAGTTGTCTACTGACACATCTTTTGCTTCAACATCTAGCTCGTCCATTGCCCTAATAGTGAGCCTAGCTACACTAGCCGAATCAGAAGTACTTTCAGAAAATACATGTTCTGCTCTGGTTTCATCTCGAGCATAAATCTCAGACGAGTCATCTCCGTCACCACCAACATCAACACCGAGAAATGGTCGGTTAAGCGAAAGAGATTTCTTTTGGTTGGGGTGTGCTAATTCTTGGTTATGTAAAGTATCGCTTCTTTGTGAGACTGTAAAAAAGGTATTTATCCAAGTGTCACTGTACTTTCTTCTCCAACCTTTGTCATTCCCGATAATACCTTCAGACGGAAACTCCCCTAAAACAGATACTTTATATTGGTCACTATCACGACCGTATTTTTTCTCAATATCAGCAATAGTGCCATGAGAAACAATCGGGCTATCCTCGGCATTAAAAGTCAGGTTAATCCAATCCTCATCTTCAAAAGTTTCTTTAAAATATCCGATTGGGATGTGTGGGTTACTAATCAGAATAAGCAGTTTGATGCCGTCACCGGTCATCGTGTAGGTGGCAGTATCAATAACCTCGGCATCTACCTCAGCAGCCTCATCTACCACTGCCATCATGTGATCAGCGTGGAGTCCAGACAAAGCACCTTTCTCTCCAGGCCGAGAAGTTTTTGCTCGAGCAAACCAGCCTTGCGGGTCAGCTTTCATTCGAATGTAATCAGACTGCCAGATAAAAGCACCCTGATACGGTTCTTTGGCACTGTTAATAGCCGAGGACATTTCTGACCACAAAACAGCCGACAGCAATTCACTGGTTGGAGCGGTTGCCATAACGCGACATAAAGAAAAGGAATACAAGAACCAAACTCCCAATCGCCCGACAATAAAGCTCTTACCAGTACCTCGACCTGACTTAATAGCAATCTTCCAAGGCAAGGTCCCATTCACAGCACGGTATACAGCAATCACCAAAAGAGTCTGCTGCCAGGTAATGTGACATTTTTTATCATATTCCCCGAACATCGACCCACAAAAAAGACTCGCTTCAAGATTAAAATATTTGGCAGGGGTGGTAAACAAATGTTCAAGCATCGGTTTGTACCGATTCAATATAGGTTGAGGAGTCAGACCCCACACTTCCTCAAGGAAGACAAAAGGATTACCTTGAAAAGATTTAAATGCCTCGATAAGAAACTTCTCTTGCTCTTCTGGAGAAAGGTTTTCGTTTATCATGTGCTGTGAATTTTAGGAATGGTGTAAGTAGGAGTTTGACTGGGAAGCTGTTTAGACTGTTGTTCATAAGCGTGTATCCCAGCCCGGACTAAATCATACTGAATAGTTGCATCCAACTTAGCTTCTTGTGGAACCTTGCCTAATCTTCGGTCCATTAATGAGTTCCACGCTGTCATATTGACTGCTCCTTGCTGCAACATAAAATAAGAATAGTCTTGCTCATTTTGCTCAAGAGCCGCTGGCGTAATTATTGTATTAGAAAATCGCCCAATATATTCCAAAGCTAAAATAGTTTCTTCAGGAGTTGTTACTGGAACATACTTTACTGACCCTTTTCCGGTCATTGAAAGCTTAAAGATACGGATATCGCCAATAGCCGATGACAAAGCCGACAACGTAAGCTGATTAATACTTTCATCTACGTGGTTGGTGATTACATCGTAGGACTGCTCTTTTTTATTATTTACGGCGGTTGGGGTGTTGTCCATGTATCTGGATTATACAATATAGATGGGTAAATGAATAGTAGGTGATGTGATTATGAGGTATGATGTGGGTATGGTAATAACAATGCGGGAACAAGAAATTATAAAAGCCTGGAACAAAAAAGGACTTGCTGGCCTTCGACTCAGTTCTCTGTCAATGCTGGACACTATTGGTGATGTCAGCTCAGATGTACAAGGGATGCTGATAAGGCATACGATTAAATCTTTACCCCAAGGACTCTGGGGCGGAGCCGAGAAATGGTGCCAGGAAATATGCTTTGTCGCTGGCCTAGAATTTGATGAGGAAAAATATTTAGAAATCCTGGAAGATGAGCGCGGGGAAAGAGAGGATGTGGAGTTTGACGATTAATTTTTTTATTTTTTATTTTTAAGGGATCTGTATTTATATGCAGGTCTTTTTTGTATAGGTATTTGTATTGCGATTTGTAGGTTTAACTACAAAAGGTTTTAAGATTAGAAAAAAACTGTGCGATTGTGTGGGTGCGTCCATATAATTTACGGTGCCCCCTTCTGATCGGCGGTATACCCCGGGTACCCCCCCCACTATTAATATACAAATCAATCGCGCATCAATCATCTACAATCACACAAAAATACAAGGGGCCTAATTGAACCGCCTTGCCATGCCTACGGGTACACGCCTGCGGCACGTGCGCGCTATTCATACGCTATTCATACGCTATTCATACGCTATTCATAGGCGTATAAATCTGAATGTCGCGCAATAAATGTTGTGCGACATTCAAATAATAGCCCTGTTGATAACATACGGTGTATAGCACCATATAAAACATCATTCAAACACACTTTTCCAGTAAGTCAACCAAAATGTTGACACTGTACATACTATCGTGGTGTTGTTAGATTATTGCCTTGTCATAGGGGCTTCCCTTTTTTTGATTTGTGTGTTGTAATTTGGCCGAAAAGAGAATCGAGCTATATATTGCTACTTACTTTATTACTTAAATATATATAAATAATAATAAATATATAAATAATTGACAAGGTGACAAGCTTTTACCAAGTTGCTCAGGTAAAAACGTTACAATTTCACCACCGACCTGCGAAAAGCTTGTCATTTGACAAAGTATGTCAAGTCGTGTCATAATAAAATACAATTCTGTACAAAAACATACACCTCCCACCCTTGCCCATAGCCATATTCTAAAAAAGCAAATAAATTACACCACACTTCCCACCAATGGTGAAGCCCTGAAAAAACCGTGTTCCTATGTCACCCTAACACTTTTTTGCAATATCCTTTTTTTAGGCCGTACATTGCCAAATAATCTAACAGCACCACGATAGTATGTACAGTGTCAACTAAAAAATTGTAGCCAAACATACAAGGCCAAAATGTTGCTATGTCACACAAACAAAACGACCACCGAAAAAACCACTTTTTGACACAATCGCAATCATATGGCATAAAATGCTATCCCCACCCCAAGCCATATCACCCTATTGTATTATACATACTGTATGATAGTATAATAAATGAAGCAGCCAATAAATAACCACAATATATATAATATGAATACAACACTCAAAACAATAGAAAAAAATAACGGCATTGAATATCATTTTGATGATAACGTACACTTTTATTTTTTAGTACCGTATGAAAAAGTAACACGCTGCAATATTGCAATAAATAATTTTTTTAACGGTAACAGCAACAAGTTGGCAATGCCGGACTTTGGCACACCAACAAGTTACAACAAAGCATAAATATGAAACAATACATCAACGGCCAATACATTAAGACCATTAAAACTACAGACAAAGCACCATACAAAACATACAAAGCAATCAGAGAAACAGCAACACGCCGGACCAGAGATACAACACTATTAAAAGCCATAGCCAAATAACCACATGTCTTACTTAATAGAAATCAACCACAACACGCGGACCACCACAATACACCCGTTTGCGACATTTTCAGAAACATGCGCAACAATGCACCGATGGCAAAACAAACAAACATACGTCACATACACAATTGATAGCCAAATAAAATACCAATCATAATCATGCATACAATAAACATCAAAATAGACACACCCGCAGGTATTAAAAAAGCAGAAAGAAAACAGGCCGAACTATACGCAAAATACAATCATGTGCAGGTAGTACCACTAGGAACCGACTCAATACAAATACAAGCCAGGAAATAATAACCATATGCAAAAATTAACAGACTTAGAATACAGCCTAGCAATTCAAGCCCTACACAATGCGCAAGGCCTACACTCAGAAAATGACTTCATAGACCCCTACGCGGAAAATGAGCAAGGATACACCGATGAAGACATAGCCAAAGCACTATCAGTAGCAGAAAACAAATTACAAGCCAACTTTTTAAATTTATAACCATGCAAACAAAACAATACAACCTTTACGAACTCCACGAACTATCAGACAAAGCAAAAGAAAAGGCACGCGACTGGTACAAATTATACGATGAATACATTTTTCTTTCTGAAGATATGGCCGAGTATTTGCCGGAACTCTTGGAAAAAAACAATCTAAAATGCGACGATGCAAAAATATGGTATTCATTATCATATTGCCAAGGTGACGGCGCGATGTTTGAAGGCACTGTGAATTATAAAAGTTATTATGCCACCATTATGCAATCCGGCCATTATAACCACTATAATTCTAAAACTATAGAACTGCGCAGCATGAAGACAGACATTGAGGCTAGCGATAAAGTATATCAAGAGTTTGATGATATATATGTCGATATTTGCCGCGCACTCGAAAAATACGGGTATGAACACATTGAAAGTCAACGAAGCGATGAAGTGGTGGATGAAAATATAGCGGCAAATGAATACACATTTTTAGAAGACGGCACCCGCGCCAACTAACCGCACCACGTACCGCATATAATCAAGATTGTATGCGCTATCGTGGCACTGTTACCAAACAGAAGGCCCTCAGTTCATTGAAAATAGAATAAGCACCCCAGCCCCGCGTATAACGTACGCTTTGTTGTGGCCGGGGTGACTTACTTACATATAAAAATAAAAACATGATAAAACAAATTGATTTACACGACTTCCGCGAGGCTTTTAGACAAAGCGACGAAAGGCGCAACCAATTCTCATACGGCGCACTAGAGGCCATTTTTGACTTTTACGAGTCAATAGAAGATGACACTAGCGAACCGATTGAATTGGATATAGTAGCCACGTGTTGCGAGTTTACCGAGTACGATACTGCATACGATGCCATGGAAAACTATCAGCCGGAAGATATGCCCATAGAAGGCGAGCCCGGTGATGATTTACTAGAAATAGCAGCCAAGAATGAAAAGGCCGCTATTGAATGGCTACAAGATCGCACCATAGTGCTACACGTTGAGAATTTTGGCATGTCCACCGGCGCGAGTGCACTGGACACGCCCATGATTAAAAGTATCGTCATCGCTGATTTTTAAGTATGAAAATTAAATCAGACCAGGACGGCCGATTCTATAATATAGAAATATCAGACAGTAACAAAGTCTTTTCTTTTGAGATTGAGATACAAAACGGCGAGGATGGCGCGTGGATAGACTATACCAACAGTGACGGCACACGCTACAACCTGTTAACAGTAGATGAAGGCGGACAGATCAGCAACGAGAAACCAAAAAAAGAATAGTATGACAAAAAAACACTACGAGGCCATAGCAGCGATAATAGCAGAAGTGAAACAAAACGAACAAAAACATAATCACGCTTGGCGTATTGCTGAAAAGCTAGCAGAATATTTTGCTAGTGATAATGCAAACTTCAAAAAAGATTTATTCTTTACCGCATCCGATTGTGAAGTCTTAAAGAAAAAGAGTCAGTTATAGCAGTTACCGTCAGACGGTAAACTAGCAAAACGGCCACTATATATATAGTGGCTTTTTTGTTTACCAACACAAAAATATTGTGCGACATTCAAAAAATAAAATAATTCCCCGCCAAAAAAATCACGTTTTTGTTTTTGTATGTAAGTAAGACGCAGCAAAAAATTTTTAGTAAACCTCACATACGTAGATTTTATTTACCCAATAACAAACCAACCATGTCACTATTAGACAAAGCCAAAGCCGATACCCACCGTAAAAACAAGGTAGTAACCGATGAGCACATAGAATTAGCCAGGGCCTTTGTAAACCAAGATATAGGAATATCAGCGGTCAACGAGGCACTGGGGCACACTCGGACATCAATGCAGGGATACGTCACCGTATGCCGAGCCTTACGAGAAGAGAACATACGAAGAATAAACAAACTTAAAACCTCACATACGTAGATTTTTAAAAGTAATCAAATAACCTATGACTAAAAACAACAACGTAGGAAAATGTGGCCACGCCAAATGTGCTGGCGGAGTATTGTGCTTTGAAAAAGGACCACCTATGGCCACTTACGAAAAGATGACATACGACGAACAATACGCCAAAGCCAAAGCACTATGGGAAAAAGCCCACCCGAACCGAGATTACGATCAGCACATAAATGAATTAGTAGACGAGTTTAAAAACAATTAACCATATGAGCGAATCAGACAAAGACTTCCTGCATATGTGTAAGTATTTCTGGAATAACAAAGAAGACATGGAGCGATATATAGGCTTTGATATTCAGAGATTGCAAAGATTGGACCCAGCTCTAGCACAAGCCTGGCTAAATTATCAAGAAGCATATATATATCTTGATTATTTGACAGACAGATCAAATTTATAACCAAAAAAACACCCCAATAACCAAGGGTGTTTTTTTGTAGTAACAATTCAGCCAAGAAAAGTAAAAAATGTGTTGGGGACCAGACCAACGTATATACTATAGCCCAATTATTACTAGAAGTCCATACCAGCAGTCACCCCGTCAGCGTTTACAGCTTCGAGCACACCATCATGTTCGGACTCCTGGTAGCAGGTTCTTACCTTCAGTCCGGTACGAACTCTCGAGCCATTACCTCCTCGTGCTTGCCCGATGTCGAACTTACGTAGTGGCTGAGTTTTTATCATCTGTCCGAACCGTTGCGGGGTCAGCGTCATGCGCCCTCGGTTTGGTCCAAGCCACTTTACATAGGTGTTGAACATTACCGAAACCTCAACCACATCATTAATACCGGCTGGCTCAAAGTATTCGTCCAGGTACTCAGCGATAGTATTACTACTCACCTTGTACTCTTCGATAGCGTCATCATGCCCTAGGATGGTAGTAAAGGTACCTTCCTCCCGTATGTCGGCCAATCCTGCGAGCATACGATTCAAAATTCCGCTGCTCTCAGCATCTAGCTTTTCAGGCAACTTCAAGTCGGCGTTGCCGTTATCATAAAATGAATTGGCAAATTCAATTAGAATCATCCGTCTGAAGATACCCACCTCAGCACTCATCGGCAGTGAGTTGGCGGTTAACACACACTTGAGTTTGTTCTTGGCACTGGGGTCTTCGTCTTTTCCTTTCCGTTCCACGGCAAATCTGTCACCGGTAATTAGGTTGCCTAAGTTGGAACCCATTTCGCTGCGCTTGATATCTACCTCATCAAAGTGAAGCAGCGTCCGACCAGTCAGTGACTTACCGATAAACCGAAATCTGTCACCGGTTAAATCGCCCAAGTCTTTTCTGATGGCCATGTCACCCAACACCTTGCCCCACACCTCAGCTATAGTTGACTTACCGCACCCAGGCTTTCCCACAAACGCCAGCATTTTCTGGTGCTTAATATCCGAAGTCAACAAGAGCCCGCTGAATTGGTCTATCACCCGTACCATGTCGCCAGCCAATTGGAAATCAACCATCATTTTGTCGTAGTGGGGGCACACTGCCGCGCCGTCAAAAGCCACCGCACTTACGCGGCGGCTGAGCCGTTTGGGAGTGTGAGGCTCGAACACTCTTGGCTTTACAACACCATCCTCATCAAGCTGCAAATCTAACTGCACCCAGCCGTTACTACAGTGGAACCACTTTTCGTCAGCATCAAAATCATCGTAGTGACAGCCGCGCTCGATAAACATAGACCGCATATGGATAATCATTTGCTTAACTCGAGCAATATTAGCCTCTTGCAAAAATCCCTCCTTGATTAACATGCGAGTGACGAGTTCTTGGACATGCACTTTTTTCCAGTCGTGATAGATGCCGGTCTTTTCATCGTAGTGGAAATACAATTCGTCACTCTCTTTCTCGAACAGTAGATTTGGGTATTCCTTGGCTATGTATTTATAAAAATGACGGAGGTGAGCACCGCGCAGTCGCTCAAGTTTTTTAGCGTCGCGCTCTCCTTCACCTTTGCGGTACTTGTGGTAGGCAGTGGCTTCCGGTGCGATGTCGGTTACTGGTTCCTTACCGTGGTCTGATAAAGTTTTGTTAAGCTGGTCCATTGGGTTATGTGTCATGCAGAATATATCTTATCACACTCAGCTTTGCTTGTGCATTACAGATTTGCAGAGTTTGGGGATAAGTGCAATTTTTTATTTGCAGTGATGTGCTATGATGGCCGTATGGATAAAGATAAATTAATTAAAGGGTTACTCGACGACAAAAGAACAGAGCTTATTTGGGCGTTATCCTTGCAAAAATATACTCAATCAGACATTGCTTATATATTGCGTGACGCAGATATATCAACAGTCAGTAGGACTATTGCCAAGATGCCAACCGATTACCAACCGAAGTGGATTAAGAAATAACTATATGCAAACAAAAACAAACCGACTACACCCACAAGAATTAAAAAGACGAATTAAACTTACCGTAGAAGAAAAACGTGCTGAGTGGATAAAAACCAAAGAAGGTAAACGACAAAATAAATAACCAACCATATGAATCAAGAAACAGCCTTAGAAGTAATGAAAAGTGGAGTAAACACTTTCCTAACAGGACCACCAGGATGCGGCAAGACGTACACTACCAACTTATTCCTCGACTGGGCATATGACAACGGTAAGAAAATTACTGTCTGTGCATCAACCGGAATTGCAGCCACGCACATCAATGGCTCGACTCTTCATTCGTATTTAGGAGTACGCAACGATGACGTGCTTGATATTGACGACTTGCTGCAAATTATTAACAACAGCTACACCCAGAAGCGACTCAACGGTACAGACATACTAGTGATTGATGAAGTGTCTATGCTGTCAGCGCAGATGATTGAGAACCTAAATCAAATTCTGCAAAAGGTGCGAAGCAACAGTCTCATCTTTGGAGGGGTACAAATCATTTTTGTGGGTGACTTCTTTCAGTTGCCACCTGTGAAAGCAGCCTATGCTTTCCACTCACCAACCTGGATTGAGGCGCAGCTCACAGTCTGTTATCTGTCACATGTGTACCGGCAGAGCGACCCAGTATTTATTGACCTCTTGCAAGGGATTCGTGACGGGGTGTTGACTGATGCTCAGATGGAAATAATTCAGTCACGATATAAAGAAGATGTATCCGGACTCGATTGTTTGCGTATCGAAACTGTCAACCGTAACGTGGACATGTTTAATGACCGGCAGCTAGACCGAATTGAAGGTACTCCCAAGTTGTATCAAATGCGGTATGACGGTAACGAAATGATGGTCAAAGGACTTATAAAATCATGTATGTCACCAGACAAGCTGTTTCTAAAAGTAGGAGCGCGGGTGATGTTTACCAAAAATGATGGGTACGAAAAGCAATATGTAAACGGTACGCAAGGGAGAGTACTAGAGCTCAGGGATAGCTCAGTAGTTGTAGGAACCACTGATGGTCAAATTATTACTGTGGCTGAAGACTCATGGGAGCGGGCAGAAGGTTACGGATTCAATAAAAAAATCCTCGCGTCTGTAACTCAGATTCCTCTGCGACTGGCTTACGCGATTACTACGCACAAGAGCCAGGGTGCTACATTTGACAAAGCCGTCATTGATCTGACTCAAGCGTTTGAAAGCGGTCAGTCATATGTAGCCATCTCGAGAGTACGGACACTCGAAGGTCTATTCCTGCAAGGAAAGATTGGTCGTAACTTTCTAAAGGTAAGTGACGAGGTAAAGGAGTATGATAAAACAATCAGAGAAACTCAATCTTAGCGGAGCCCTAGAAATATTCGAAGATCATCTCGATGATATCTGTGATGCTCTGGCGACTAATATCACGGCGCAGCTAGAAGCTTTGCCGCTGTTACCGGTAACTGATGACGAATATGTCACGTGGGTATGGGCAGGAGTGAGAGAGATTGAGGTGGAGCAGATAACAGAGATACCCCTGCAAGTAATCAGAAGAATCCAAGCGCGAAAGTACTACGAGTCAATACCCCATCACGAACAGAAAGAGCGAATAACCGATGAAGACATCCAACGCGCCAAGGAAGTACCGATTGAAGAGCTGTACCAAGGACATTTAAAACAGGGTGGAGGCAGATTGTGGGGACCTTGCAATTTCCACCAAGAAGAAACAGCCAGTTTCTGTGTCCACAAAGACAACCGGTGGTCATGTTTCGGAGCTTGCAATGCCCACGGTGACTCGATTGATTTTGTAATGAAGAGGGACGGAGTGAACTTTATCCAAGCAGTTAAGAGTTTAGTATGAAAACAGATCAGCCAAAAGAAATAAAGTGCAAGAAGGGGAACCACGAATTTTGCCACACCATAGACCCACGCTACATGAGGTGTTTAAAATGCCCAGTGGTTAAAAAAGTAAAAGCATAACCATGGGACTACTAGATTTTATTGACCCAAAGCCGTACTACAAGCCGCCGACTAAAAACTTTCGGCGTGAAGACAACGAAGAAGCACGCGACAAAGAACTTAATAATTTTGGCCGGAAAGAGGTAACAGAAGACTTCGGTGATAGTAACTTTGCAGATCGAGTATGAAAAAACTAATTTACGGAGACTGCCTTGAGGAAATGAAGAACATACCTGACGATGTATTTATTTTTAGCGACCCGCCCTATAATCAAGGCTACCACTACAATAACTATCACGATAAAATGGGAAATGATGAGTATGCGGATATGTTGCGACAGATATTTGGAAATCGCAAATCGGTGATGATTCATTACCCTGAAGAGATGATGCAAATAATGGGTGGTCGATTTGACCTACAGCAAGTAGTATCTTGGGTCTATAACAGCAATACAGCAAAGCAACACAGACTTCTTGCTTGGTTCAACTGTAAGCCAGACATGAGAAAAATCCCACAGCCGTACAAAAACCCAACAGATAAGAGAATAGCAAAACGCATAGCTGAGGGTAAGAGTGCGAGAGCATACGACTGGTGGGAAATAAACCAGGTGAAAAATGTCAGTAAAAAAGACAATGCTCACCCATGTCCTGTACCGTTACTCTTGATGGAAAAAATCATACTATCGACCACCAACGAAGGAGATACAGTTTGTGATCCTTTTATGGGAAGTGGTACAACAGGAATTGCTTGCAAAAACCTCAACCGCAACTTCATTGGTATAGAGCTAGACAAAGAATATTATGAAATAGCTGAACAGCGAATAAATAATACGCCATTATGATCACCCCCAACCCCATCCAAGCGGAGATAATTGCTGATGACCCTTACCGGTACATGTTTTCTGCTGGCTGTGGTGTTGGTAAGACCTTGCTGGCTTTATGGCTGTTAAAAACTAGACTATGTTAAATTACAAAAATAAAAGACAGGTTGAATTTGGTAATCAAGGCAGAAAATATACCAAAGTAACAGCTACTTGTTTCTGTAAGACAGAATTTGAAGTAGATTTATCAAAACTAAGGTCAGGCCATACGAAATCCTGCGGTTGCCTTAAGGGAGAATCTCACGGCATGGAAGGATCTAGAATGTATTCAATTTGGACAGGCCTGAAGACGAGAACAACAAATAAGAACTGTTTAGGATACAAGACCTATGGTGGGAGAGGAATCATTATGTGTCCTGAGTGGAAAAAAAGTTTTATTGCTTTTTATAATGATATGAAAGAGGGTTATTCAGATGATTTAACTATTGACAGGATAGATAATAGTGGAAACTACACACCAAACAATTGTAGGTGGGCAACCCCTAAAGAACAGTCTTTAAACAAAAGTAATAACATTGTATTCAAAGGTGAATACGCTTCTGCTGTGTCTTTAAGGCTTGGTGGCAGTGAAAATCTTATTTCATCTAGAGTCCGCAGAGGGTGGGCAAAAGAAAAAGCTTTCAATACCCCCGTACAATCACAATATAATAATCAATTATGTCTAAAATAACCCTTCGTCCTTACCAAATACTGGCTGTACAGTCTATTGTAAATAGATATGATGTCGCAACAAACGACACTCTTTGTCTTCCTACAGGATCAGGTAAATCAATAGTTATAGCCGAAGCTGTTAGGCAGATAAACCAACCAACTTTAATACTTCAACCTTCTGCTGAGATTCTTCAACAGAATAAAGAGAAGTTAGAGATGTATTTTCCTGTTGAAGATATAGGTGTTTATTCAGCGTCTTTGAATGAAAAAACTATTAAGAAAATAACACTAGCTACAATCGGTTCCATATCAAAATGTCCTGAAAATTTTACGAACTTTCCTTTAGTAATGATAGATGAATGTCATTTAGTACCTATCGACAGCCCGACATCTCAATACCTAAAATTCTTAAACCAAATTAAACCCCATAAAATAATTGGAGTCACAGCTACCCCTTTTCGCCTTTCGACTACTTTTGCTCCACCTAACTATAATGAAGCTGTCACCACTATAAAAGTTATTACAAGAATGGGCAGGAATAAGTTTTGGAATGGAGGAATTATATTTAATGTGCCAACAAGTGCCATGATTGATCAAGGCTACCTTCATAAGCCAACCTATTTTGACAACACAATCATTCAGCATGAGAGCGTTCCAACAAATAAATCTTTATCAGATTTTAAACTGGATAAATATGAGGAGCTAATTCTTCCACATGAAGAAAATATATTGGATACAATTTCTAGGCTTTCTTCTAACTCTCACTCAGTTTTAGTTTTCTGCACATCAGTTGAGCAAGCGATAAGATATAGTCTGGTCTTTAAATCATCAGCAGTAGTTTCAGCTCTTACCAAGAAAAAAGAACGTAAAGAAATTATTAGTAAATTTAGAGCTGGTGAATTAAAAATAGTTTTTAATGTCAGCTGCTTAACAACAGGATTTGACCATCCTCGACTAGATGGATTAGTAATGATTAGACCAACCAGGTCACTTGGACTGTATTCACAGATGGTGGGTCGAGTGTTACGTATTCACCCTGATAAAACACATGCTCGGATAATAGACTTTTCAGGAAATTTAAAAGCGATGGGATATGCAGACAGTATTGAGTTATACAAAAATGGAAACTTGCCAGACATTCGTACAAGTAAAAAAGAGGGCTGGCATGGCAAGATTTTATATAAGATGAAATTACCTACTAATAATTATAAATAACATATGAACGAGGCAAAATTGACAGCAAAACTTATGAGAGAACAAAGGATGCCACATGGCATCTGGGAGGTTAAGTTTACAAAAGGTAAGTCGATACCTTTTTCAGGTTTTTCTAATGAGCAACTAATGGTATTAATGAGAGCTAAACACCAGCGATTTGATTACAAAATAAGAGATACCTCTTTAGATAAAATGAGAGTTGACGGATTTACTTTTATAAAATCTCCTGCCTGGTGTATATGCTGTTTTCCAGTTACTGAAAACGAATATAATTCTTATGCAATAGATATAGATGATTTATATGAAGAACGAAGAACTTGTGGTCGCAAGTCTCTTACTGAAAATATGGCAGTAAGGATAGGTACTCTTATTTAAATTCTAGTAGCTATTGAGTATCGAAAGAAAGGCTGGGTACTAATAGAAATAAGTAAGTGGGATAACCGCACCAAGGACAAAGTAGACTGGGAATACGCCAAAGAGTTGGCTGACTTCTGGTACGTGTAGCGAGTGACGGTAACGATCCGTCCTCCAATGTTTATGAGACATCAGGCAATACCATATTAACTCGCTGATGCTGTACCGTACCCACGAGCCGTCTAAATTGACTTAGACCGCAGACCACAATCATTCCACTCGCGGGTACGACACACCATCTATACATTAAGGACTAATGTATTTGCGGAACCCCTCGGAATCGAACCGAGCCAGCAAGATTTGGAATCTCGCTCGCCACCTTGGAACATGGGGAACCCTCGCTTTAATTCTCAATGTACTGTGATGATGGGCTAAATGCAGTAGGCAAGGATTTGCCGAGAGAGCGTCTGATTTGTGTACACAAACCGTTATTGCCCTGTCTGGATAAAGAACCCAGCATCTTCTCGTAAAGTCACCTTGCAATTTAATGGCATGAAGCCCTGCGTTACTATTGCGCCACTACTGCATTTAACCAATCATCTATCCAGACTATACCACTATTTATAAAACATTTACAAGTTGTCCCCAGGTACAGATTGCGCTTTTTCTTTTTCGGTGTAGTATAACTTACAGATAGTTGATTGATTGGACGTTGGTTCGAATCCAACCCACACAACAAGGTGTGAAGTAGGGAATACTAGTTGGGTAAAACATTAGACTCTCACTTGAATGTGAAAGCTCTCGATAGGGAAATACTAGTTACTATCGAGGCATCTAATCAGTCAATTATTAAGTCGGGTACAGAGGTAGGGTCTTTACTTAAACCAATAGGCACTAAATTAGAATATCGCTGCTGACCATTTCTTGAGCTGCCTCCGGTACTTCTAGGCAAGAAATTTGGTGTAAAGACCCGGCCCCTGGTCCCGACCAGGCATACACAAATAATAAATACAAAATATATGTCCGAAAAAAACAAAGTAGAATCACCGTTTGACCCGACAGAACCACAGTTGGCAGCTGAACCAGTTGCTGAACCAGTTGCTGAAAGTGCACCGGCTGCACCAGTTTCTACACCGGCTTCTGTTGACTACACTCAGTATGCTGAGATGGCTGAAACTCCATCTGCGAACGAACGTCGAAAGTTTGACTACGTTGCAATGTCTGGAGCAGTTGATACTGAAACTATTACAACTCCAGAAGGTGAAGTCGAAAAGCGAAAGCCAGCAACAGCCTATAAGTTGCACCTGACAGCTGATCGTGACGTTGACGACAACGCACCTTCAGAAGAACTAGCTCTACCACTTACAGTTGTCCCTATCAAATACCGAATGGTAATGGAACAACGAACAGGTGCTAAGGGTGAAATTCTCGTACTACGCTCATCTGAGTTTAACGGCAAGACTACCGACATCGTTACTGTCAGCCGGTACGCACAAGATGGCAAGGGCGGAGTAAAGGTTGTATCAACTTCTGCCCCAATGACTGTGGCAGAAGCTCGAAAAGCTTACCAAACAGCTGAAGGAAAAAACGCCCTACGAGACAAGGCACACGTATATTCATTGGTGGGAGGAAAGCTTGTACGTTTCGTAGTGAAAGGAACAGGACTTTGGGAAATGGAATCAGAACTACACAATGGTAAGACTGAAGCTAGTCGAGCAAAGTACCCATTTCTCTCAAAGTACCTATCAGAGTTTGCTATGAACGACCCATACTTCTTGTATGAGATGCAAGTAAATGCAGCTTACCGTGACCACGGTTCAATCAAGTACTACCGACCAACCTTTACCAAGGGCGCAAGAATCAGTCCTGAAGTTGAGGTAGAGGTGCTTGCTCACTTGAAAGACCTTTACGTTTACTTCCAGGAAATGGATGCAGAAACAAAAGCGTCTGTAGCTGTAGAGGCACCTGTAGAGGCATCAACCGAAGCAACCCCAGAAGCAACCCCAGAAGCAACCCCAGAAGCAACCCCAGAAGAGGCCGTACCAGGACACTACTAATTCGCCATACACGAATCGTTGCCCTACTCCACTTCTTTCTCGGGAGAAAGCGGTGGGGATAGGGCAGGGATAAAATAATAACTATATATATGTACGAAACAACAAATCACACCGAACAAGTAGACACTCACAGTTACAAAGGATGGATGAACTCAGACCACTTGTGGAAGCGAGTACTAGGAGTATACGGACACTCATTGGTAGGAGGAATAGTAATGATGGTGATTATGCTGATTGCTGGACTGTTTGCTTAGTATGACATTGCCAGGAGAAGATAATTCGATGCGGTTTAGTTTGTTTCAGGCTTGGTGCCAGAATAAACAAACAGCTATGAAAAAATACTTTCCGGGAGTCGAGACGACCAGAACAACTACAAAGTGGATGGCAGCAGGGTCACACGTTGCCGAGTGTTTAGAAGAACGTCCGTTGCCTTGGTGGTTGTCAGACATGACCCCAGCAGACATTAGTGAGTACCGAATCATTGAAGAGTTCGATGGCTTTAGGATTCGAGGTACTTTGGATAAATTCCAAGAAGACAAGAACACCGTCATCGACAACAAGACTCTAAAGCGAAAGATGACAGCTAAAGAAGAGAAAGAAATGAACGAGAAAGTCACCTACACACTAGAGGACTTCACTAGTTTGAAAAGTATGTTTGACGAGAAAGATGCCAAGAAACACAAGAAGCAACTTGCTTTCTATCAAGTACTTGTTCAAGAGAGACACGGACATGTGGACCCAGAAGCATACATCGAGGTGATTCCAGTTATTCAAGACATCAACGGACTAATTAGACGAACTGGAGAGCCAGCACATATGGTCTTAGTAGAAATTACAGACAAAGACCGAGCAGAGATGAAGCAATTAATGATAGATACAGTCAAAGACGTTAGCATTTGCTACCAGGCGTATTTAAAAGGAGATATAAAACTATAACTATGACAAAAAGAACACTTAAACAAGCAGAAGAGATAATATTGGAACTTGAAGAAATTATTGCAAATGGTGAGATAAATTTTGAGTCACTCAGAAAGCAAATGAATGAGGTTCGTGAAAACAAAGATTTCCAAGAGAAAATTTTAAAAAACAACGACAGAGATCATAGAGACTGTCTTACTCAAAACATGATTCTTGCCACATTAGTGGCTGCATTAGTTATAAATTTAATGTAAACAATATGGAAACACAAGAATTAACAACTAAGGCTCAAGAAGTAATAAGTAAATCAGGTATTGAACTTGAATTAGATATTACTGAATTGCATAATTTGGCCGAGCAATCAAAAACAATAACTTCTGTTAGTGATGAAAACTTTAAGGAAGTAAAAAAATCTTTAGCTAATAAGCGAAAAGAAATCAGCGAAGGATTCATGGATGCCCGAAGAGAGTTTAATCGTATGAGCAAAGGTGTCATTGAGGTACAGAACACTCTTCTTGATATTTTCAGGCCAGAAGAAAACCGGCTATTAGCCTTAGACAAAGAAGAGAAGGCGCGGTTGATTAAGGAGGCGCGGTTGGAGTCGTTACCTAGAAGGAAGGAACGTATAGCTGCTATTGGAGGCGAAGTAATACTGCCTGAAGAATGGATGGGGACCTTTGATGAGTACCTTTTGGAGATGGAAGACGCTGACTTTGAAATCTATGTTGTGCAACGGCAATCAGAGAAGAATGAAATGGATCGGTTGGCACTGGCTGCCCAAAAAGAAGAGATGGAAGCTAAGGCGAAGGCGGCTCAAGATGCCCTCGATGCCCAGAAAGCACAGGCTGATGCAATTGAGGCTGCCCGCGTACATGAACGAGAGTTAGCTGCTGAAAACCTACGTCTATCTGAACAACGGCTGGAAGATGAACGTAAAGCTGCTGCCAACCGTCTGGAGCAAGAAGCTGCTGATAAGGTGGCCGCTGCTGCAAAGTTGGTACAAGATGAGAGGGACGCGGCTGCACGTAAGGTACAAGCTGAGGCTGACGCTGAAGCTGCTCGAGTACAGGCAGCGGAAGAGAAAGCTTCGAACGCTGAGTACCAAGCCTGGTTGCTGGAAATTGGATGGACTGAAGAGAATAGTCGTGCCTTTAAGTTTATTACAATCGGTGAAGGTGATAACCAAACAGTAGAAGCTTACAAGGCTGTAGGAATATATAAGAAAACATATGCAAAAAACTAAACGGATTATTCTATTCTCCTTAATGGCCACACCTAGAGACAGGTTTCAGTTACGTTCATACTTTAAAATGAACAAGACTGCTACGAATCCTACAGACCTGATTAAGCACCTTGATATTCTGGAAGAGAAGCAGTGCATAGATAATGATAAGGGTATGTATTTCATTAACATGAAAGGCCGGAATCTTCTCTTTAATTTACAGGCAGTAGAAGACATCCTGAAGTAAGTTATCAACACCCGGCTAACCCAGCTGGGTGTTTATATGTTAGACTCTGGGTATAACAAATAATAAATAACAATATGTTGTGGATCACAAAATATCGGCACAATAAAATAGTAGAAATGCACGAAGAATTAATTAAGGACCTTAGACAAGCAATCTATAGAAAAGAAAAGTTTGAAGAAATCTGCGAAAAACTGACTGATAAAGTTACATTAATGAGTGGACATTGCGGCATTGCAGGTGTTTCGGGTGCACCTTTAAGTGAAGACGTGGCGGTATTCGTAGAGGACTACTATGGAGGTAGAGTCATCAAACAAGAAGCAACCCCGGTAACAATTATAGACCGTGAAGGAAAGGCCACCTACGCAGTAACCAAAAGAGAATTACCTAAAGGTACTCAGTACCACCTAGTAATCTGTAAATAACCGTGAAAGTAATTATAGAAACAATTAAAATCATTCCTTTGGACTCGCTGATGAAAGAGAACAATATCAGCGACAGGAAGCTTGGAGAACTTAGTGGAATTCATTATACCCAGGTCAGCCGGATAAGAAACGGCCACTCAAGAACTTCTGTAAAGACAGCAAAGAGATTGCTGGCAGCCCTTGGAGTTAGCGACGAATCAATAAGATGAAAACCTGCAAAAAGTGTAAGAAAGAAAAGCCGATGGACATGTTCGGAAAGCACATGAAAACAAAAGACGGTAAAAAGGGTAGCTGTATCAAATGTCTACGACTACCCAAGTCAGAACTAACAACTCCAGCCAAAACCCACAAAGACTACCTAGAAGCCGCAGCCAAGGTAGAAAAGTATTACAAGCGTTACGTTAAAACTTTATAAATTATGGCAACATTAAAACAAGGCGACCCAATAAAGAACGAAGATGGAAAAACCTGCAAAGTCCTCGGAGTGTGCGGAGAAGTGATACACATTTCTTATCCATACGACCATGATATCTATGAAGACACATACACCGAGTCTTTCTTGAAAAACCAAGGCTACACCTGGGACACACCAGCTTGGGAGCCTAAAGATGGTGGAGACTATTGGTTTATCAGCGTACGCGGTCAAGCATCCTTCTGTGAATGGAATAACGACGACATCGACCACGCCCGCCGAGACTTTCTAGGAGCTTACCAGACCAAAGAACTGTGTGAAGCAGCGTTATTAGAAATCAGACGTAAACTGGGGAAGTAGACGCTAACTTATAGTAAACCGTGGTAACAATAATAACTTATAACAACTAAAACATAAAATAATATGGAACCAAAAAACCTACGTGAGTGGCTCATGGTATACAAAGCAACAACAGTCGGGGACACAGAGAAAGCGACCAGAGGAGACTTGCAGGCACTCGGAGAGTTTTTCCTGGAAGAGATACAAGATGTAAAACGAATCGCAAAAAACGGAGAGTATTCTGGACAGAAGGCATTATCAGAAATTAGGAATCCTAAACCAAGACACTAATATAAACAAAGCAATTGTAGCAGTAGTTATTGTAGTAATGCAATTCTAACCGACATCCTAGAGAACGTAGTCAAGCCCTTATACGGTAAGGAATAGATATGAACAACCTAAAAATCGGAGATGTGGTGAAGGACGATGATGATACGGAGTACGAAATATACGAAATGTTTACCAGAACTGCTGTAGTTAAATGTCGAACCTATCTATCGCTTATTGACCTAGACAAACTCAAAGACTACACCCTAGTATAACCAGAGAAGACGTTGGAGGAGAAGTTTAGGGGGTACTTATTTGAAGATAATCCAGAGACAGTAAGTGACGAAGCAAAACACCTCGCCCAAATCGCAGAGGAGCATTATAAGGAGTTAAGTAAATAGATATTATGTTGTTCAAAGAACACAGAGGCTGGAAAGTTTTACCAAAATGGGTGCGTTGGGCTTTCTACAAATGTAGCGATTGCGGTGTAGCTCTACGAAATGCCAAGAGTGGAAAAGGTTTTGGCACACCACACCCAGAGGTTAAAAACCCATTCAATCCAGACAATACAAAGTTTACTAGTTATAAATGTCTCTCTTGTGAAATGGAGTATGACGAAGATTAAAACTAATATGACCCCAAAACATCACGTAAGCCAGACCATCGCCAAACAACTAGCAGAAGCAGGGATTGTGATTGAGAGTGAGTATGTTTGGCAAAAATGGAACAACGCTGAGGACTGGGTAATCAGACGACCTATTCAGCGAGGTAAAAGAGTGCCAGAAATCTTTCAAGAAATTCCCGCACCCATCGCCACTGAGCTTTTAGAGAGATTGCCAACCAGTACTTGTCTAGTAAAAAAGACTGACCTAGAAACAAAAGAAAAAGTGAGGTACAACGCTGAAACATTCACCCATCACCCAGCTATTTGTCCTGACTTACACAGTGAGAACCCCTGCGATGCCCTCGCCCTCCTACTTATTCGACTAACTAAAGATGGATTGATATGAAAAAACAAACAGCCAAAGGAGTAGATTACAAAGACGGTAAGATTACAGTATGAGTACACCACTAGAAGTGATACAGGGGAGAAAAACAATAGAAAAAATAAAAGAAGATGTGGAAGCGGAATACGAAATGGGAGGGTTGTCTGATGGACTTTACGGGAGCTATGCAGAAGATGTCAGTAAGCGTCTCACCCTACTCCAGGCACTACATGACGAGCTAGAGGGGAGGGAGATGGAAGTAGAAGTGGCACTAGCAAATCCAGATGCAATGGCGGCACTAAGAGGATATAACGACTCAATCCAAGACCAACAAGACAACCTACAAACCTTAATGACTTACTTTGGCGTATGAAAATCTACACTATAAAAAATGAACACGGCACACTTTTTCCAAAAGCAGTATGTGAATTGCCAAGAAAAGCTGAGTCAGTAGTAGACGGAAAAATTGTTGAAGTA
>Ga0306912_1000158_pt1 | contig 41001 bp, 31 predicted proteins | sample AntRauFillE10628_FD_190443 | JGI IMG/M metagenome (GOLD analysis project Ga0306912, IMG submission 190443) | Saline lake microbial communities from Rauer Islands, Antarctica - Metagenome Filla E10 #628 (v2) (version 2) | ecosystem: Environmental > Aquatic > Non-marine Saline and Alkaline >...
TGAATTTTGTTACAAAGTTAACCGCAGATATTTTGAAGGGCAACTCTTTGATCGAATGATGATTGCAGCCGTGGAAAAGCCTTGGTATGACTCGAATACCAATACTTAAGATTGTGCGGAGTCATTAAATGATAAATGTATTACGGAGCTTCATTACCAAAGAGCCTCTACTTCCACCTAAAGGGATATATAAATAATCTCTAAACCAAGTAGATAGGGAAATATGCCATCTCCGCCAAAATTCAGCAATATCTCGTGAGAAATAAGGGAACTGAAAATTTCGACTAAGATTAATACCAAACAAGCGAGAGGCTCCAATAGCGATATCTGAGTAACCGGAGAAATCACCATAAATCTGAAAAGCAAAAAAGAAAACTCCTAGGATTAAGGCGCTTCCGTTATAATCGCTGGGGTTATTAAAAAACATATCCGCGTATTCGGCGCAGTTATCTGCTATCACCGTTTTTTTGAAGAAGCCCCACAAAATTTGCTTCAAGCCATCGGCTGACTTTTCGTAACTAAACTTTCTCTTTTTATTGAACTGCGGTAATAAATTACTGGCTCGCTCTATAGGGCCGGCTACCAGTTGCGGGAAGAAGCATACAAAGGCAGAAAAGGCAACAAAATCCTTAGTTGGCTCCATTTTCCTTTTGTAAACATCAATGGAGTAACTGAGGGTTTGAAAAGTATAAAAACTAATACCAACTGGTAAAATTATATCTAAAGACCCCCCGTGAATTTCAGTACCAAAGAATGAGAATGCCTCAATAAAGTTTTCGACGAAGAAATTATAATATTTAAAAAAACCCAGTGAACCTAGGTTGGCGATAATACTAATCCACAAGTAGTATTTTCTCTTTTTTGAATCTTGTTCTTGGCCTAATTTCTTGCCAATAAAAAAATCTAATGTGGTACTGAATATAATTAGAAACAGGAAACGCCAATCCCACCATGCGTAGAAAAAATAACTAGAAGCAACAACTAATAGATTCTGTTGCCTAATGTTTCCTCTAAACAGAAACCAATACAGCAAGAATACAATTGGGAAGAAAATTGCAAAATCTAAGGAATTAAAAAGCATAAACAGTGTTTTCCTATCAGCACTAGCTCATCACAAGTTAATTCCTGCTTTGTGAGAAGTAAATGGCAAGATTACAGATTAAGGTTAGGCTAAACTAATGTAAAATATTAATAATTATAAGTTTTTACCACACTTAAAAACCAATCACTTGACCTTGAATATTTTTGACATTTAATTTTACAATGAATACCCTGAAATTTTGGCAATAATAGTCCTGATAAAGATCAAGCATGACTGCCTTTTCAGTCTAGCTATTCAATTTTTAAAATATTTTCCCTGTCTGCCTAGAGCTGCGAAAAATATAGTCTTCCGCTTTAAGCGATTTAGCCTGCTTAAACCATGCGCTATAGGTCGGTTCCTTAGGCAAGTTTAAATCAATCTGAGATAGATAATAAGCTGGTAAGCCAGGGTACACATGATGGGCTTCATGTAAATTAAAATTAAAAAGAAAGTATTCCTCCAACCAGCGGTAGGTATAAAAGCTGCGCGTGAAAGGAACTTGATCCTTATAAGCTACCGGTCGAACTGCTTGATTTTGGGAAATAGGAATATCCACGTGCGAATGTTGGGTGAGAATAATTAGTTCCTTCCACAGGCAACTGGCAATAAAAGCTGGTAAAATATAGACCGATACAAATTCACCAAAAAAGTAGAAGAGCAACAAATAACTAAGAGCATAGCTGAGAATACTCCAAATTGAATTTTTATAGCGCTTAGGACTCAAATGACGTTTAATCTTACTAATGTTCCAGAAATTACTAAGCATATAGGCCAGGTAAAAAATGGGAATAAATAGGTACCAAGCAACATTGGCTACGATACGTATTACTGGCGTTTTAGAAGGCTCCACCGTTTTTTCGGTAGTAGGATCTTTGTCGCGCCAACCAGTCCAACGATGATGCAAGTTGTGCATGTGCTGCCATGAGTAAAAAGGAATCATCGTTAAAAAGCCGAAGATATTCCCAAAGACCAAGTTCAATCGTCTAGTCTTAAAAAAGTTAAGATGCCCGCACTCATGCAGTAAAATAAAACATTGCGTGAGAAAAAAAGAAAGCAGCAACTGCCCTAATATGTACAAAGCCCAATGTTCCTGAAAAGATAAAGCCAAGCCCAAGACCGCTAAGGCCGATGGTATCAACAAAGTGCGAAAAGCCCTGCCATCAGAAGCTTGGAAGGTGGAAATATTTTGCTTACCCATCATAAAACTTAGTCTTCAATTTTTTCACACACCACCGTTTGCATCGATAAATTTAGATACTTCTGAAAGAGTAGGAAGGGCGTTAAAAGTAATTGTCCTAAAAAGTAAGGGAATATAATACGGTTAAGGTTTAAGCCCTTACCAATTAGCTTGAAATAAGTCCCTGCGAAAATGTAAAAATAAGGAGGAAAAGCACCGTAGGCACGATATTTCACCACCCGAAAACCATTCTTTTCCATCATGGCAATAAATTGTTTTTTATCGAACAATACCGTGTGTTGCGGTGCTTGCACACCGGGCCACTTTGCACCAAAAAGCTTGAAGGTGAAAGAATCTAGGCGGGGTACCTCAACGATTAACTTACCGTCTTTTTTCAGAACCTTTTTCGCCATTTGAAGCGATTGATTAGGGTCATAACAATGTTCTAAATAATGCCACATACTAACGCAATCATAGCGCTCGGCCGAAATATCTTGCTCATAGAAAAGTCCATTATAAAATTCAATCTTATCGAAATTGGGATAGTCTAATCCTTCTTTAAAATCAACTCCACTAATCTGGGCTCCGTATTTATCATGAATATGTAAGAGAAAGGTTCCCACCGCGCAGCCGACATCCATAATTTCCGTTTTCTCATTTAAATTCAGGTGCTCGGCCACAATCTTATCCTTCTCTCTATCGTGCTTATTCATCGCCCACTCATATAGCGGGGTTAATACTCCCCAGTTTTTCTTTTTTCGGTGTGCTATGTACTCGCCATCGTAAAAATCCTTAATCTGCTCCGGGCTAATGCGGGGGTTTTGATAAACCATAGCACAGTTATGGCATTTCACATATTGAAACTCACCTTCTTTTGCGGTAAGGTCCTCTTCCCCTTTTAAGTAGAAATCATAAGAATCTGCCCCGCAGCCATAGCAATTTACTTTTTGAAAACGATAGCTCTCGGGATTTACTAAGGGCTTGATAAATAGGTCGTTCATGTGAGAAATTGACTGTTAAGGAAATAACTTAAGGGAAAATAGAGCAAGGGTATATAAGGTCGGAAATTACTCTTTTTGAAAATGAGCAGAATCAGGAGTAAGCCCAGCGTATAAAGAGCGTTAAAAGGATTTTGATTTGGCGGGAAAATTAATAGACCGGCAACAGTAAGATTAATCAGTCCCCAAATAAACTGAGGCTTCTCCTTTTTCTCTAGTTGCTCATGTGCCTTCATTAAGAAAAAGCTTGCCAGCGCTAGTAGGAAGTGTAAGCTATCGACTTGCCAATTAAAAAGGCAGCTTAATAGAACTGGATATTTTAGCAGGGAGATTAGGGAAATTATCTTCTCCCTGCGACTAAACAAAAGGTAAGCTAAGCCTGAGCTAAGCAAAAAAGCACTAATGTAGATGAAGTCCAGTTTAGCCCTACTGAAAATTAATACCAAAAGGTAAAAAGCAATACTGACCAGTAGAAATTTTAAAAAGCGTGGATAATTTTCTGCGCTCAGATACTTTCGTTCGGGATGGTTTTGACGATCGATATGAACCGAGCCAGCATCATCTAGAATTCGAAAAAACAGAAAAGAGCTAAACAAAAAGAAGACATTATAAGCATACACCAGCCAGTGCCCGCTCTGCACAACGAAAAGAGCAAACAAGGCAGCCAAGGCTAAGAAAGACCAAGGTCTTAAACGGGTATGTAAATAGGTCTTTATCAACTTAATTTTTGAATTTTACCTGAATCTCCGTCCAGAATCACCTCATCTCCATCTTTAAACTCTTGGCAAATACCTTCAATGCCTATTACTGCGGGAATTCCAAATTCGCGAGCGACAATGGCACCATGCGATAATGCACCACCACGCTCCACAATTAAGCCTCCAATTATTGGAAAGACCATAGCCCAGCCAGGATCCGTTTGTTTGGTAATTAAGATATCACCCTTCTCCAGTTTATTGCCCTCAAAAACCGAATCTAAAACCTTCACACGCCCCTTGATGCGTCCTCCACTAGCCGCTAAACCGCTAAACTCTTTTGCTCCTGGTACCAAACTCACTTCTGGGCTTACCTTATCGGGACGTTCACCAAACTTGGTCCGAAAGTTTTGGGGGAACTCTTTTTCTGACTCTAGCTGAAGCGCATCTTTACGCGCGTCCAGCCACGACTGATGCTGAAAGCTTTCGGAGGCCGATAGCATTTCACCAATTTCTTTATAACTGAGGTAAAAGATGTCATCTTCTGCCGCCAATCTCCCTTTTTCCACCTCTATTTCAGCAAGAGCCCGCAACAATACCTTAAACTTATAATACATTTCCGCTTGCTTGTAACGCACCCTTTCGCGAGATGCAATAGCCTGCTGACATAGTTTAGAAATAAGGTGCAGCTGCGCTAAGTCCCAAAGGCTAAGCGGAAAAAGAATATGTCGCTTCTTAATTATCTTCCAACTGAAGCGACGAAGAGCTCGCCTCCTCTCCTTTTGTTTTTCGGCAATTACTATACGAGGATCTACCGCCCTATTGCGCATATAACTTTGCAATAGTTCTACAAATTTTGTGGGCTGTTCAATATAGTTTTCGGTGAAAAACATCAATTCACCGGAGCAGCGGAACCCCCATTCTTTTAAATACTGATCAAATTTAATTTTAATGGCCTGCCAACCTTGCTCCTCTTGCAATAGCAACAATACTTCAGGGGCCTGCTTCGTTTTAAAGGCCGCTTTCGCAGATGCGTTTTTTTCTATTTCCTCTACAATATCCCACGTGGCGTTAAGGGGTTCACTGCTAATTAAACCAGGAATCGCCTGAATAAGCGTATTGTGCATACCAATGCCTTGGCTGCCGTAAAATTTATGACTGATTTTTGCCAAAAGCTTATAATGAATCATCGAAAAGAAATCCGCCAAACTCGCATGGTACCATTGATTGAAACGCAAGTCTAAAAATTGATAGAATAGTCGACTTAAATCCTCCTTTCCCTGCGCTAGGTCTACCTGCCTAGAAAAACTTGAAACCTTAGCTTCAATATTCTTTACGTGCTTTTCTAGACCTAAATTTAAGCTTAGAATACTCCAGATTATTGCGAGTACCGAACTGCGCTTCGTGTCCTCATTGCTACCCACCTCTTTATTAGTATAGCCCACAAATTGATTGAAAGCATCTTTGAAATAGCGATTTAAAAAAGAGGAGGCAAGAATATTGTGGATACTAGTCATATTATAGTAAATCCTATTCCCCCAAATACCCACTGTATTGGCGAAATCATATTCTAAGGCACGAATAGTTTCTACATTAATCTTTAACAGAAAGGCAATATTTTTAAAATAGTGATAGTAGCTATCCCGCGCGATAGAGTATAAAAGCGGGGAAATGGGATTGGGATAATTTTCATTGAGGTTGGTATTGCTCCAAAAGACCGTGGTCTTGCTTTCAACCGTTATAGGGCGAGCTTGAACAAAGTAAATATCATCGCCTTTAGACACCCACTCAATATCTAAATCACAAGCATAAAAGTCTTTCAGTTTGCCAATCTGCTCTATGAGGGCTTCTGTATTAAAAGCTAAATCTTGAGGCGGATTTTCCCCTGGGCTTAGACTGAAATTCTTAGGCGTTACAAGGCCAGAAACCAATTGCTCCCCTGCTCCTTGTACATATTCAGTATAGACATTCTCCTTAGCATTGGGGTCTTGCGTAAAGCTTACACCAGCATAGTCGGCCTCCACAAAATTTTGAATTACTACTCCCATCTCAACTATGCGGTGACCCGATATCTCTTGATAAGCTTGCACTCGATCATTTTCTAGGCCTGCCCAACATTTTAGAATCGCCTCTAGTAAGAGGTTTAGCTCATTTTCTACTACAAAAGAATCCAGTTGGCCCGCAAAAGAATAATTTGCAGAATCTTCACCTATTGCCGAACTACGAACAATTAGTGCTGGTGCTTGAAGCTGAATTAATGCCTCCGTAAATTCATTGATAAATTCTGCAGGAAACTTAGACTCTCGTTGGTAATAATTAAAAAGCGACTTGTTTATAACCACAGCTTCAGGAACCTTCACTCCAAAAGTCACTAATTGAGCGAGACTAGCCGCTTTAGCGCCCACCTCCTCAGAGTTTAAGTGTTGATATAAAGTATTAATAAACACTAAATAGACTTTTTTAATTTAAAGGAATAGAGGATATAAGAGATACTCAGGCTGATACCCAAAGCAATAAAAAATAGTAGTAGAATGTCATTAATATTAATCTGCCCTAAGGCATAGTAGAAGATCAGCATTCCTACCAAAGAATCACTTTTGTCGATAAAAACCTGCAAACCCTTATACTTTTTAGAGTGTGTGCCATTGGCAATACCCAAGCTTCTTTTCACCCATGAATTAGGCAGTTCTGCAAGCAGATATACTAATCCGAAACCGAAGCCGGCAAGCAAATCGTAGCCATGGGTATCCAGAAATGGTCCTCGCCAAAAGCTAAAAAGCCAAACAAACACCGCGCTAAGAGCTGGCAAGACGATAAAACCTCGCCAAGTTTTATTAGCACCCAATGCTTTTGATGCCAGCGGAATACATAAACTCGCTAACCAATCTTTTTTCACTAAAATCATGTGGCTCACATTGGCTAGTATCATCGGAATTATGAAAAAGTAAAGATGTTGGCTCCAGTTATCCATCTATAAGGATTTGATGGTATCTAAGATTCTGAAAGACACACTGAACACTCTCTCCACAAAAGGATAGTTAACCAAGGTACTGCCAGCGAGATAGAAGCATACTCGAGAAATCAAAAACTCATCTCCAGCAAGCTTAAAGTCACACAGGTAATCTTGCCAAGAATAGTCAGCATTAAGCTCTTGCATCAAGGACCAATGGAAGCGAGTTAACTCTTCTAATTGGGCCGCTAAAAAATCTGCCTGCAAACTAAAAGCTAGAAACTCAAATATATCGCGTTGGGGAATATTTAAGGTTGCCAATTCCCAATCATAAATACAGGGGCGCCCATCCTTTCTTATGGCGACATTGCGCGGATTGAAATCGTTATGCACTAAGGTTTTATTTGCGATTGCCTTAGGTTCATTCTCTTGCCAATCAAGCAAAGTGAGACTTAAATAATCGAAATTAAAATTCAGCTCAAGGTGACTGTAGTCTAGGCGATTAATTGCGATAAAATGATGGTATAACTTATCTGCTGCAGCGAGATTAAACTCTTTTAAAGAAGGGATAGCGTGGCGATTCTCTGCCTTAGAGAAGTGGCTGTGCACTAAATGAATGCTTTTTATAAGCTCTACAATTTGCGAATTAAGCCAGACATCTGGATGGTTTTCAACATTAAGATGAGTCATTTCCAAGGGCGCTAGACGCTCCATAAAAAAGAGGTAAATCTCACGCTCCTCCTCTATCACATCGCCGTAATATTGAGGACTAAAGGGATAGGCCACTTCGTGTAGGACCCGATAAATCTCCATCTCTAAAAGATGCGTTTTGCCATATTCTAAATGCTCTTTATGAGACATCAAGGAATCGGCTAAATCAGAGTTAAGATTGCTAGCCATAAAGTGCAAGCCATCCACTACTTCAGCACCAAGGGCCTTACTTTTAAGGAGAATTCTTATTAAACTGCCATTGGTTAAACTTAAGTCTAGGGGCACAAATCCGATGAGCTTTTTACTGGCCTTGGCAGCAAGATCCGTAAGTATACCATTATCCAGTTTCTCAGCTTGCTCTATGCTTAAGCTTGCAATCTCCGCTGGTAAGTTGACTATGTTCTTTTTGAAAAACTGCTCTGTTAGGTCTGATTTTAAGAGCCATTTTATCGGCTTATTTCGTCCTAATTTCTGATGCGCACGGGCAAATTGCCCACTAGCAATAGCCGCATGAGTTGATAGTTCGAGTGAGAGAGCAAAGCCTGCAATAAGTTTAGCGAAGCGTTGCACCTTGCCTTTGCCTTTACAGTGCATTAGCTCTAAGATTTTTGTAGGCGTATTAAAGTGGGTTCCTCCGCCAACGGTGCCAATCACCAAAGTTGGCAAGGATAAAGAAGCATATAGGCCTCCCTCTGTTTTCTCCAATTGAAAAATAGCGGTAGAAGACTCGTGGATGCTAGCTAAATCTTGACCAGTGGAAGCGAAAATTCCCGCAATGGCATTAGCGACATTGATATTGTAACCAATCATGCCGTCAATCCTGCTAATTGCCATTGAATTGTTGAAGGATTTGAACATGTCCTCGGAGGAGGTGCGTAAAGTTTTCTCAATTACTGCCTCGCTCAAAAAGCATTCGCTAATAACACTAGTGCCACGACCATTTTGCATGGCGTAGTATGAAACCTTTTTATCGGAAGATCCATTACCATCTATCACAAAAGATTCTATTTCAATTCCCGTCGCCTCTTGAAAGTTATCCTGTATCCACAGGCAGGCGTGCCAGGTGCAGGCGGTAGTCATATTTTGCCCCGCTGCATCGCTAGTCTGATAAATAAACTTAAGATGCACCACCTTACCGACTATTACATTTTTAATCTCGCTGAGATCCGCGTGATTAGAATGCTTTTTAGTGAGTGCCTTAATTTGATTGTAGTGTTTATCAATCCAGTTTTTAAAAGCAATAGAATCATCCAAAGAGCTTAAAACAAAGCTAGGAGCGCGCAGCATTTTTTGATGCACAACGTGAGCTTTAAATCCGCCACATTGGCTAATTGCTTTCGCTCCGCGATTCATGCTTGCAACCAAGGCTCCTTCGGTAGTTGCCACGGTAGTATGCACCCATTCTGCTTTTTGGTCTTTCTCACTAAAAAGCAAGGGACCTACTAGTCCCATTGGAATCTCGATGGTGCCAATATAACTCTCAATATTGTTCTGCACCTGGGCTAAAGCAATAGAATCGGAATCGATATGTGGACTAATCTCATCTACTAAAGTATTTAAATAGTCGCGCCTTAACTTATAGGCACTGGGACTATTTAGCCCTCTTCCTGGTGCTTGAAAATATTCAGAATTCATTCGGTCGGTTTAAGGGGGTTAAGGCGGTTAAAGCGATTTACATAAACAGCCCGGATATCGGCAATATTTTTATCTAGTTCATCAAATTGCCAACTACTAGTATCTACTTCCTTTAGTATTTCTAGCTGTAGTTTGCCGCCTTTGGCATCTTTCAGTTTATCTGTCACCACCTCAGGTGGCATATGAATATAGAGAAGCACGATATTGCGTTTAGCCTTCATAGCCAGGTGAAATATTCCGCGATTAAAGGGCGCAATGGCATGACGGTGGGGATGCACTCCCTCAGCCGATCCAAACATTGAAATGTCTGCCTTACGCTTTAGAAAGAGCGCTGTTCTTTTAAAAAAATCCAATCGCCTTTTAGCATGATGCTGCTGCGGGATATAATGCCCCCCTACCCCTTTTACAGAAAATATAATAGGTAAGTATTTCAGGGTTTTCTCGGAAATTAAATAACGAGCATTAGGTAAACCTAAAGCGGTAAGAAGTAATATATCGAGATTAGAATTATGGTTAAAAGTGTAGAAAACCGGCTTGTTTGGGAATTCCTCCAGCGACGGAATAATCGCTCGGAAGCCCATCAAACGAAGAATAAAAAGCGAAACATGATTAAAATAATGCTGTGCTAAAAAATTTCGCGCGTAACCAAAACTAATAAGGACTATGCTGAGCCCAATAAAACCAGTAATAAATATGCTTATCAGAGCAATTATCCAGCGGTAAATTAATATTAGTGTGCTCAATGGACTACTGGCATAAGGTAATTTGAAGAGAAACGAGGTTCGCTTCACTAATCGCGCCGAGCAGCTCTCAAGAAAAGAATCTCTTGAACATGCCATTCTTGATTCTTGCTAATATACACTATCCTTAGTTGAAGAATGATGAACTTACCTTCGAGGGGACATTAGGCCCTATGCAAAAATAAAAAAAGCCCCGAATTCTCGAGGCTTTTATTTTATTCTAAGACTTTAAAATCAGTCTTTTAGGCCTTCATTTTTGCCAAACTTTCTTCCAAAGCTTTAATCTTCGCTTCAGCATCGGCTTGTTTTTCCTTTTCCTTATTAACCACTGCCTCGGGAGCACTGCTTACAAAGCGTTCATTAGAAAGTTTCTTTTGTACCAATATTAAAAAGCCTTGTAAATACTTTAATTCTTTGGCAATGCGCTCTTTTTCTGCTTCCAAATCAATTTGATCGCCGGCGGGAACAAAGAACTCGTACTTGCCTGCTAGGAAGCTAAAGCCCACTTCTTCTTGCACCTCTTTCAACTCTACTTTGGCTAAATTCCCTAGCTTAATTAAAAGTGGTTTCAACTCTTCACTTACCGCTTCCGCAGATGGGATGTAAAGATCGAGTTGCTCTTTCTTGGCAATATTCTTCTCCGCTCTTAAATTGCGTATACCATTTACGGCGGCTAACATTTGGTCGAAGTCTTTCAAATACGACTCATCTACCTTTTGAGTGGCCGGCCACTGCAGTAGACTAATACTCTCGCCGCTTTTACGGTCGCCCAAATTATGCCAGATTTCTTCCGTAATAAAAGGCATAAAAGGGTGTAATACCGTTAATAGTTCTTCAAAGAATGTTATGGTCTGCTTGTAAACAGCACGAGAAATAGGCGCTCCGTAAGCGGGCTTTATCGCTTCTAGATACCAGTTACAGAAATCATCCCAAACCCACTTATAGCTTATCATTAAAGCTTCGGAGATCCGGTAGGAGTCAAAGCTTTTTTCTAATTTATCTAAAGTCTCGAGCTTCTTTTCGGCAAACCAACGCATGGCGGAAATAGAAGCGGCATCGGGGGCTTCATCGCTGATTTCCCACATTTTGACCAGCTTCTGGGCATTCCAAATTTTATTGGCAAAATTTCTTCCTTGCTCACATAATTCCTCATCAAAAGGTAAATCGTTACCCGCTGGTGAAGTCAGTAACATCCCCACACGCACGCCGTCGGTAGAGTACTGCTCCATTAAACTAATGGGATCGGGGGAATTGCCGAGCGACTTCGACATTTTACGACCTTGCTTATCGCGTACTATGCCAGTTAAATAAACATTGCTAAAAGGTTTTACGCCACGATTTTCGTAACCGATCATAATCATGCGCGCCACCCAGAAAAATAGAATCTCGGGGGCGGTAACTAAATCTTGGGTTGGATAATAATAATTGATCTCCTCATTTTCCGGCTCTAAAATGCCATTGAAAACTGATAAAGGCCAAAGCCAAGAAGAAAACCAAGTATCGAGCACATCGGCTTCTTGCTGTAAGTCATTGGCGCTCAGACTTGCATCTTTAGCCTGCGCCTTAATTAAGGCCTCATCTGCCGTAAGAGCGACTACAATATTCGTTTTATCGCCTTTAATATACCAGGCAGGAATTTGATGCCCCCACCAAAGCTGACGCGAGATGTTCCAGTCAATAACATTCTCCATCCAGTGACGGTAGGTATTCTTAAATTTCTCTGGAATAAGCTTCACCGCCGCATCATCGGCCATCACGGCTTTTAATGCAGGTTGAGCCAAATCCTTCATTTTAAGATACCATTGATCGGATAGCTTGGGTTCGATTACCGCGCCTGTTCTTTCACTGGTCCCAACTTTATTGGTATAGTCTTCTGCTTTCGCCAAAAAACCTTTTTCATCTAATTCTTTGGCAATAGCTTTACGCACTGCAAAGCGATCTTGCCCTTGATAATGCAAGCCATGCTGGTTTAATTTTCCTTCATCATCTAACACATCGATAATCTCAAGGTTGTGCTTTTGCCCTATGGCATAATCATTTACATCGTGAGCAGGGGTTATTTTCAAACAACCTGTTCCAAATTCTAGGTCAACGTATTCGTCGGCAATAATGGGTATTTCCCTATTGGAGATGGGTACTCTTACTGTTTTCCCCACTAAATGTAGATAGCGTTCATCGACAGGATTTACGCAAATAGCCACATCACCTAAAATGGTTTCGGGGCGGGTGGTAGCTACGGTTAAAGTGCCACTGCCGTCCGTTAGTGGATAATTTATATGATAGAGCTTTCCGTTTACTTCTTTGTGAATTACCTCATCATCCGAAAGGGTTGTTTTTGCACTAGGATCCCAGTTTACCATGCGGTAGCCACGGTAAATTAAGCCCTTTTCGTATAGGTCAACAAAGGTTTTTAGAACCGATTCGCTGCGCTTTTCATCCATGGTGAAAGCCTCCCGATCCCAATCAAAAGAACAACCTAATTTTTTTAATTGCTGCTGAATAATGCCGCCGTGTTTGTGCGTCCATTTCCAAGCGTGCTCTAAGAATACCTCACGGCCAATCTCAAACTTGTCAATTCCCTCCTCTTTCAATTTGTTTACCACCTTCGCTTCGGTAGCAATAGAAGCATGGTCGGTGCCTGGCACCCAGCAAGCATTATAACCGCGCATTCTGGCGCGGCGAATAATTACATCCTGTAAAGTATTATTAAGCATATGCCCCATATGCAAGACTCCAGTAACATTGGGCGGTGGCATTACAATCGTATAAGCCTCACGTTCATCGGGTTTCGACTGAAAGTACTTTTGATCAAGCCAATACTGATACCACTTGTCTTCGGCATTAAGGTGATCAAACTTGGGAGATATGCTCATGGAGAATTATTTAAAGCTCATTTTTTTGCGGTGGGCAAAGTTAATATTTAGCCAAGAACCTGAGCCCGATTTTAAATTAGCTTTCCGAGCAATTGTAAAGGGCTTGAATCATAGTAAAATAAGTTTATTGTTTTCCGGTAAATTAGAAACAAAGAGCCCTTTAGGTTTTCAGATTTTAGACTCTATAACCACAAGTTCAGGAGCGATTTTTAACGCGTGCCTTACTTAGCTGAGCATTAATTTTTATTTGGTATAATTTTCGCTTACTAATTAGTCGTGTAAAACATAAAATAATACACTAAATTTGAATCTCTAATTAAAGAACAACTATGAAACAAGTGATCACTATCTTGGCAGTGGCCATTTTTGGATTTGGTGCCACGGCACAAGAAAAAAAAGCCGAAAATCCCAATGCTCCGACCATTACCTTCGAAACTGAAGTAGTAGACTATGGCCAAATTGAAAAAGGTGCAGATGGCCAAAGAGAATTTAAATTCACCAATGAAGGGAAAGAACCTTTAATTATTACTAATGCTAAAGGATCTTGCGGTTGTACAGTTCCTAGCTGGCCTAAAGAGCCGATTGCGCCCGGAGCATCTGCAGTAATTAAAGTTAAGTATGATACCCAACGTGTTGGTCCTATTAACAAAAGTGTAACCGTAAACTCTAATGCCGCTACTCCTGTAAAAGTACTGCGTATTAAAGGTCAGGTTAAAAAGCCGGAGCAAGTAAAAACTACTCCCGAGAAAGAGCCTAGCTCTTTAATGGCGAAGTAAAATTTACCACAAGATTGAAAAAGCGATTGTCCGAAAGGGTAATCGCTTTTTTTTTCACCCTGCCTATTATCCCTCTAAGCAATTTATGCCTAAACCGTGAATCGGTTTAGTTTGAAAATATGTGGTCATTCTAAGAGCCGAGTTTTAGGTTCTAAAACCAAGAAGATTTGATGACATATAGCCCCAAAACGCACCTAGGAAGACGCCCTTCTCACACAGCGTCGGTCAACCAACAGCGCTCACTGACCAAGCAACATCCCGTGCCGACCATGGCGCAAGCCTCACCGACCAGCTCGCAGCCCTTTTCGGGCAATTACCGCTAGTGATCGACCAAATAACAGCCTAGTCAGCAGAACCGTGTCGCCTTACCGACCATCCAACATCAGCCGATCGATTAACTAACAAGCAAAGTCCGATGCTTTCACATAAGGTCACCGACCACCTCACATGCTATCTCCTACTTTATAACAAGCACTCACCGACCATCCAACACCGTGTCACCGACCAATTACAACCACTAACACACCAATCGCAGCCCGCGCCGACCATTAACACCTTGTCTCCGACCACCTCACATGCTATCTCACACTTTATCACATGCTATCTCCGACCACTCCACATCCTAGCACCGGGCAATTACAATACATCTCTCACTTAGTAACAAGCTAACGCAGACCATGCCGCAGGTCTTCACAGGGCAATATCACCTAATCTCTCACTATACCTCAGGCTCTTACCGACCATGTCACGCACACTCACCGACCACTCAGCAAGCTCTGCCGACCATCATATCTTAAGCCACCGACTATTGCACAAGCCCCGCCGACCACGCATTGCCAAACCAACGACTCTCTCCTCTTTATCAATACTTTAGCAATATACTAGTCCTTTTGTACCCATGTAATTCATAGCCTCCCTCTCTTTGTCTCTAGACTCTCAAAACTTCCCGCCCTCAGTGTCTTCTTTGCGTGCTTTGTGGTGAAAAAAACGTCAACCCTATGGTAATTCTTCTCTCGTCTCTTTGTTTCTCGCTTCTCGTTTCTCCAAAAACTCGAGATGTCTCCGCCTTGGGCGGATTAGCCCCCTTGTAAAACAAAATACTACTGTAGTAGATAAATTAGCTCTCTGGCTCTGGGTTCTCGGCTCTAATACAAAGAAGCTGCAGCTCTTCATCTAGCTTAATCCTTCAAATAATTTTTTGGCAAGCTTCTTCGATTATTGCCAAAGCGGTCTCTCGTCTCTTTGTCTCTCGTCTCTCTAACAAATGCCTCCGTCAATTTTTGGGCAAGACTCTCTAAAAAAACCTCGTTCAATTGCTCGCTTCTGCTACCTTTGCCCTCTAATTTTTGAAAGCTTTAGAATATGCCAGCTATATCTCTTAAAGGGCAAACCATGCCCGAATCACCGATCCGTAAATTAGCTCCCTTTGCGGAAGCCGCTAAATTTCAAGGAAAGGAAGTTTTTCATTTGAATATTGGTCAGCCAGACATACTTACCCCACCACAGGCCATACGGGCAGTGAAAGAAGCTAATCTGGATATATTAGAATATAGCCCCTCCGAAGGTTTTGCTAGCTACCGCAAAGCTTTAGCAAGTTACTATTCCAAGCACGACATTGATATTACCGAGAACGATTTAATCGTTACCACCGGTGGATCTGAAGCGATACTATTTACCCTCAGTGCCATTACCGACCCAGGCGATGAGATTATTATCCCAGAACCTTTTTATGCTAATTACAATGGCTTTGGCATTAGCGCCGGAGCACAAGTAGTGCCGGTTACCGCTCGTATAGAAGACGGTTTTGCCCTACCACCGATAGAATTTTTCGAGGAGCAAATTACGCCGCTTACCAAAGCAATAATGATTTGTAATCCTGGCAACCCTACTGGCTACTTATACAGTATGGAAGAGCTAGAGAAATTACGCGACCTAGTCTTAAAGCACGACCTCTATCTAATTGCTGATGAAGTATACCGCGAGTTTGCTTACGGTGATGCCAAGCACTTTTCTATTCTCAATTTAGAAGGACTTGAAGACAATGCTATTGTGATAGATTCGGTTTCTAAACGATATAGTATGTGTGGTGCTCGTATTGGTTGCATGATTACCCGCAATAGCAGTCTAATGGCCACGGTTTTAAAATTTGCGCAAGCGCGCTTAAGTCCGCCCACTATGGCGCAGATTGCGGCCGAGGCAGCTTTAGACACCCCCGACAGCTATTATGCGGATGTAAAAAAAGAATACCAAGAACGCCGCGATATTTTAGTAGACGGCTTAAATAAGATTGATGGCGTTTATTGTCCTAAACCTAAAGGAGCCTTTTACGCCATGGTACAATTGCCAGTAGATAGCGCCGAACGCTTTGCCCAGTGGTTACTATCGGCCTTCGAACACGAAGGGAAAACTATTATGGTTGCTCCGGCTGAAGGCTTCTACTCTACTTCAGGAATGGGCTTAAACCAAGTGCGCATGGCCTACGTCTTAGAAAAAGAAAAGCTAAAGCAGTGTGTAGCACTTTTAGAGAAAGCTTTAGCCGTATACCCAGGAACTCATTATGAGCGTAATGCCTAAAATTGAGGAAAGGGTAAGCCTTAAAGGCTACAATACTTTCGGACTAGCCGCAGAGGCACGCTATTTTTTTAGCTTAGAAAGGCAGGAAGATTTAGAGTGGCTACTGGCCCAAGAAATTTATAAAAGCCAGCCCACCCTATGGCTCGGCGGGGGCAGCAATATGCTGCTTACGCAAGATTATCAAGGTTTGGTTATTAAGGTTCAACTAAGGGGCACTAGTCTAGAGTATATATCGGAAGATGAAGCGCTTTTCACTGCCTGTGCCGGAGAAAACTGGCATCATTTTGTTTTAGAAAGTCTCGCTCATAATTTAGGTGGTTTAGAAAACCTTAGTCTTATCCCCGGAAACGTGGGTACGGCACCAATTCAAAATATTGGTGCTTATGGTGTAGAGATTAAAGATCATTTAAAGTGGCTGGAAGCTTTTGATTTAGAAGAAAAGGTACTGCGTAAATTCACCGCCGAGGAATGTAAATTTGGCTACCGCGACTCTCTTTTTAAATCGCAAGAAAGAGGTCGTTATGTTATTATGCGGGTAAGCTTTCGCTTGAGCCGCAAGAATCACAATCTCCGCATTGACTACGGCGCCATTCGTGCTGAATTAGCCGCACGAAACTGGGAGCCTACTATTCATAGTATATCCGAGGCGGTAATTGCTATTCGCAGCAGTAAACTTCCTAACCCCGCGGAGATTGGCAATTCGGGTAGCTTTTTTAAAAACCCGGTGATAAGCAAAGAACATTATCTGAAACTAAAAGAAGAATACCCCGAATTAGTAGCTTATCCTGCTGGTGAAAAGCAGATGAAAGTTGCCGCAGGTTGGCTCATTGAAAAAGCGGGCTGGAAAGGATTTAGAGAAGGTGATGCCGGAGTGCACAACAAACAGGCCTTGGTGCTTGTTAACTACGGAGAAGCGAAAGGGCAGGAAATAAAAAATTTAGCGGAGAATATACTCCATTCTATATATACTACCTTTGCCATTCGCTTAGAGATAGAAGTTAATATTATATAATTATTATGGCAGTTTTTTTAGTAGCAGTAGCACTTTTAGGACTTGGCTTCGCCGGAATCGCCATTAAGATTTGGGCCAAAAAAGACGGAGAGTTTAGTGGCACTTGCGCCAGCAACAGTCCCTTCCTAAACGAAGAAGGAGAGTCTTGCTCTTTTTGTGGTGCCTCCCCTGAAGACAAGTGCAAGAAAGAAGATAAAAGCACTACGCAAATTTCTGGCGTGGGTATTTAATTTACCAGCATTTTCGTGAAACCGGCACTTTGGTACACCTGCCAATTACCCTCCTTATCGCTAAAAATCAAATAGACTTCTAGACCTTCATTTGAGTCTAAATACTTGATGGATTTCTCTAAGCCCATTGCCATAAAAGCAGTGGCATAAGCATCAGCAGTACTTGCTTTGGCAGCAACGACTGAGGCACTTAATAATCTGTTTTTTGCGGGCCAACCGGTTTTAGGATTAATGGTATGACTATAACGCGTTCCGCTCAAGCTATCTACCCAAAATTTTCGGTAATTACCTGAAGTTGCTAAAGCCGCGCTATCTATGGCAATGATAAACTGAAAACGATCTTGCTGATCTATTTCCTCCACTGGTTTATCCACCCCAATGCGCCATTTCTTTCCTTGGTAATTTTCACCTAAACAACGTACCTCTCCCCCTACTTCCACCATATAATTGTGGATACCTTCCTTTTCTAAATATTCGGCAATTAAATCTACCGTATAACCTTGGGCAATGGCGTTAAAATCGAGGCTCATGCCTTTAGGTAACTTAAAAGTAGCTAACTGATAGTTGAGTCTTTCAAAACCCGTTAATTTGAGAATGCGCTCCACTAAAGACGTGTCTTTGTTGTTATTGGCCTCGGGACCAAAACCCCAAAACTGCACCAAAGGAGCAATGGTAGGATCAAAATATCCATTACTATTGATATACACTTCTTGTGATTGATGGAGCATTTCTTTTAAATGCGCATCTATGGCAATGCCCCTACCCGCATTAAGCTGAGAGATTAATGATTTAGAATCATAAGTACTCAAAGACTTATCTACCGAAGTTAAAATACTATCAATAGCAAAGCTGCGATCTTGAGCCTCTCCTTGAAATAAATACGAAATGTGAAAAGTAGTGCCCTGTGCATAGCCATTATAGCTTTCTTCTTTTAATGCATTCTTGTCGGAACAAGACCATAATAAAAGACTAAGAGAAATAAAAAGGAGACGCTGCATGACAATAATTTTTGGCGAAGTTAAAACATCCTTCGCGCTATTTCCATAGATGAGTTTAGGATGCGCTATTTATTCAAAAAAATAGGTCAAAAGCGTCTTGCTGACAAGTTTGAAAAAGCGCTGTTTAATAGCATAGAAATAAATACCTTTGCCGCGTTTTTAAACCCTCTCAATTAACACACAATGGCTAACAACCACAACTACGAAGCGACTGTATCTCAGCGCATCGCACAAGAAAAAGCGGCCGTTCGCTTTATCAAAAACATTAACGACCTGCATTTAGACAAAGGCATTGAAACGGTTTTATTCCGTAATACCTTAATTGACCAACGCCCCAGTGAAGTATTAAACTTACACGAATACGCTCGTCAAATTGTAGGTCAAGATATTACCATTGAAGATACCGTGGCATTGCTAGATGAAATGGTGGAAATGGAACTAGCACCCGCTCGTATGGACATTGGTCGTATTGCCAGTGAATGGTTAACCGAAAAAGAGAGTTTCGAAAATCACCGTACCTTCTTAAACAGCAAATTAGCTGATTTTATTGGTCCAGAAAATATGAGTAGCACCACGCCTAAAGACGTTGTGCTTTATGGTTTTGGTAGAATTGGCCGCCTAGTAGCACGCGAATTAATGGCCCAAGAAGGTAAAGGCGAGCAATTGCGTTTACGTGCGGTAGTTTCTAGAAAAGAAACCGCTGAAAGCTTGGAAAAACGTGCCTCCCTTTTAAGAGTAGACTCAGTACACGGTACTTTTCCTGGTACGGTAATCGCCGACCCAGAAACCATGTCTTTAATTATCAATGGCCGTCGGGTGCAATTTATTTCCGCTAATGCGCCCGAGGATATTGATTATACTTCTTATGGCATTAACGATGCTTTAATTATTGACAATACTGGCGCTTTCCGCGATGATGTTGCTCTTGCGCGTCACCTAAAAGCAAAAGGTGCTTCTAAAGTATTATTAACTGCTCCTGGCAAAGGAGTACCCAATATTGTGCACGGTGTAAACCAAACCGATCACGATCCTAAGACGGTAAATATGTTTTCGGCTGCCAGTTGCACCACCAATGCAATAACACCCGTTTTAAAAGTTATTGAAGATAATTTCGGCGTAGAACGCGGTCATATCGAAACCGTACACGCCTATACCAACGATCAAAACTTGGTAGATAACATGCACAGCAAATACCGCAGAGGTCGCGCTGCTGGATTAAACATGGTAATTACCGAAACTGGCGCTGGTAAAGCAGTAGCCAAGGCATTACCCGTAATGGAAGGCAAGCTTACTTCTAATGCTATTCGAGTTCCCGTTCCCAATGGTTCGCTCGCTATTTTAAACCTAGAAGTTAAAAAAGCGACCGATTTAGAAGGCGTTAATGCGGCCTTACGCAATGCTGCCCTTAAAGGAGATTTAGTAGAACAGATCAGATACTCTATTAGCAATGAGCTGGTTTCCAGTGATATTGTCGGTGAATCTTGTCCTTCTGTTTTCGATTCTCCCGCTACTATTGTAGATAGCAACGGTAAAAACATGGTACTCTATGTTTGGTACGATAACGAATACGGTTACAGCCGTCAGGTTATTCGTTTAAGCAAGTATATCGCTCAAGTACGTCGCAAGCGTTACTATTAGTAGATAATCATTTATCCGCATAAAAAAAAGCGGTCTCGAATATTCGGGACCGCTTTTCTTTTTATCAGTAAGACTGAAATTAACCTTTATAAAAAGGGGGTTTAGCCACTTTTGCTTTCAGTTGTTTATTGCGCACTTGAATAAATATTTCGGTGCCTTCTGCTAGGTAATCCTTTTGCAGATAAGCCATACCAATCGCTTTTCCTAAGCTGGGTGCTTGCGTACCACTAGTAACTACACCAATGTTCTCGCCTTCTGCGTTAAGCACCGTATAATCGTGACGAGGAATACCACGGTCTTCCATGATGAAGCCCGTTAAACGACGCTTTAGACCCGCTTCTTTCTGCGCTTTTAAAGCCTCAGAATTAATAAAATCTTTGCTAAATTTAGTAATCCAGCCTAAGCCTGCTTCTAGCGGCGAAGTGCTTTCGTCTATATCGTTGCCGTAAAGACAAAAACCCATTTCTAATCGCAAGGTATCGCGTGCACCCAAACCGATAGGCTTGATATCGTAATCAGCACCCGCTTTAAAAATAGCTTCCCAAACGTCGATGGCCTGCTCATTAGGAACGTAGATTTCAAAACCTCCTGCGCCCGTATAGCCAGTGGCCGAAACAATCACATTTTCGCAGCCGGCAAAAGTGCCTTTATCGAATGTGTAGTATTTCATACCGGCCAAGTCCAAGTCTGTTAAAGACTGTAAAGCCTCCGCCGTTTTAGGCCCTTGTACTGCAAATAAAGACCAGTCATCACTTTGGTTATCTATGCTTAAACCTTCCGGTAGATGCGAAGCCAGCCAATTGTAGTCTTTCTCAATATTGGAAGCGTTTACCACTAACATATAGGAGTTTTCCGCTAAGCAGTAAATTAATAAGTCGTCTACTATACCGCCCTTGTCGTTGGGCAAACAGCTGTACTGAATTTTACCCGGTACTAGTTTACTCGCATCATTAGAGCTTACTTTTTGAAGGAAGTCTAAAGCCTGAGGCCCATCCACAAAAAACTCACCCATATGACTTACGTCGAAAACACCCACGGCAGAACGCACGTGTAAATGCTCGGCATTAAGCCCTTCGTATTGCACTGGCATATTGTAGCCCGCAAAATCTACCATTTTACCACCGAGGTCTTGATGGACCTGATCGAGAATTAATCTTTTCATTGTATCTATTTGAGAGGTGTAAACTTATCCGTGAATGAGTTCTTTGTCGCCAAAGTCCCGCATTACTTCTGCTTCAAAATTAAGGAGTTCATCCCATAATTTATCCACTTTTTCGCGGTCGCCGTACTGACGAGCGAATTTTAAAAACATGGTATAGTGATTTGCTTCACTCACCATTAGCTTGTCGTAGAAACTAGCTAGTTCTTGATCTTCAATGTTTTCGGAAAGTACTTTAAAGCGCTCACAACTGCGGGCCTCAATTAAGGCGGCAATTAATAAGCGATGCACTAAGCGCAATTTACGGTCGCCGGTGTGGGCAAAAAACTTGGTGACGCGCGCTACGTATTCGTCTTTGCGATCGCGACCAATAACAAAGCCACGCTTTAAGATATGCTTATGCACCATTTCAAAATGGCTCATTTCTTCGCGTGCCAAAGCGGCCATTTCCGTTACTAAGTCGCTGTATTCAGGATAAGTAACAATCAATGATATGGCGGTAGAAGCTGCTTTCTGTTCGCAAAAAGCATGATCGGTTAAAATCTCTTCAATGTTCTTTTCTGCAATATTTACCCAACGCGGATCCGTTGGTAATTTTAATCTAAGCATGTACTTTCTTTAAAAGATCCGAAAATAAGACTGCAAAATTAACCATTTGCTTTATCTCACTGATAGTTGCGTTGCGTTCTTTCTCAAAGATTAATAAGGCTTCGCCATTACATTCGATATGATAGCTTTTATGCTCTTCTAAAAACTCGATGATAGAGCGATTTAAATACCGTTTAATAGCTAGAGCTTTATCCCCTTTCACTTTAAAGCGATTAGAAAAATCTGGGTGTAATTCGAAAACAATGTCTTTAAAACCCGCTAAAAAGGCCACTTTATCGAGCAAGCTTTCCCTATCAATTACAAATAAGGGCGCTCGCTTTGAAAGCGGAATACTTAACATAGTGGCGTGTAAGGTCTGATTGCCGTAAAAATCTCCTTCTTGGTAATGCACATCGGCCAAAAGCCAATCCATTTTGCCTTTGGGCAGTAAACGATTCCGTAAGAGATTGATGGGTTTAAATTTAAAGTAATCGAAATCCTGAAAACCTAAAGATTCGTCTATTTCGTGGTAATCAAACTTAAACTGATGACTAAGAGCGAAAAGTCGCAGAGCTTTTTGTCTGCGCGTTAAGGTATAACCGCTTTTCTCAAAAAACTTACGCGGATGACGGTTAGCCATAGGATGCGCAGAACTGCGTCCCAAATCATCGAGACCGATGATTTCTAGGTGTCCCCCACCATTGGTGAAATTGTTTTTATACTGGTGTAGATGTTCTAGGACTGAATAATCTACATAAGTGGTCAAACTAAAGTCTACAATTACCTCCGAATCGGTAGAAATGGTATCGAGGTGGTTTTTAATGCGTAAGAAATTCAAAAAGTTAGCAAAGGACTTTACACTCAAGTGGTATTTGTTATCATCCTCTTCGTATAGCAGAGTGTTGGGGCGAAGCAATTGCCGAAAGAACACCGTAGAACGCCCCATGCTAAACATCTGCAAAATTAAGGTGGCTAACATTCCGAGAAGAATACCCGTAATGAGGTTAGTAAAAAGCGTAGCCACATAGGTAATCACAAAAAGACTGAGTTCTTCCCAGCCTACTTGCGCCATGGCCGTAAACTGAGAGGGAGCCGTTAGTTTATAACCTGTGTAAACCAAAATGGCAGCTAAAACCGACAGAGGGATATTTTGTAGTTGGGTGCTGAAAAGTAAAAAGAAGAGTCCTAAAAAGACACCGTGAAATAAGTTAGACCAGCGTTGGGTGGCACCATTATTAACATTTACTGAACTGCGCGCAATCACCGCTACTACGTTTAAGCCTCCCAATAAGCCAGAGATTATGGTTGCTAAACCGAGAGCGCGTAAGTCTTTGTTAACGTTGCTACGGCGATGGAGAGGATCTAATTTATCGACTGCTTTAATACTTAATAATGACTCTACCGCAGCAATAAAAGCGAGTGAGAAGGCAATACTAATAAAGCCACCCGTGGCCCAAGCGGAAAAGTTAGGGAAAACAATACTATTACTCAGATTGGCGGGAAGTTTTAGTAAATGCTCATCTGCGAAAGCGGGAAAAACCTGAGGGAAATAAGTAGACAAATAGCTATAAGTCATACCCAAGCTAATGACCCACATGGGAGCCGGAATCTTGCTGAGCCAAGATTTTCCTTTACTGGGAATTATAAAAAGTAATAACAAGCTAATTAGGCCTATAATGGCAGTGGGATAGGTACTTTCATCTGCGAAAGCGAGTTTAATACTGGCCCAAATCTCTGTCAGTAAATCTGGAGCGCTTGCACCAGAAGGGTCATTAATGCCGATAAGTACATGAATTTGCCGACTAAGAATAATTAGGCCAATAGCGGCCAGCATACCTTTTATGGCCGAAGCAGGAAAGAATTCTGCCAAGGCACCAAAGCGGAAAAGGCCCAAGAGTAAAAGTATTCCTCCGGAAGCCACAATTGCCGCCAAGGTAAGCTGATAGCCCAAGAAGGCATCTCCCGCCCCGAGGGAAGAAATAGCAAAAAGGGTGATAACTACCAGACCATTGCCCGGACCAGATATAGTTACATAAGAGCCTCCGAGAAAGAAAAGAACGATGGAACCAACCAGCGCGGCAATAATTCCCGCCATGGGGGGAGCGCCAGAAGCTAAGGCCAAACCTAGTCCCAAAGGCAATGCCACTAGGGAAACCACCAGGCCCGGTAATATATTTTTTGATAAACTTTTAAAAGAAGGTAAACTCATCCGCTACTGGGCGTGACTGTGAATAATTAATAAATCACTCGGCAATTCAGAGAGGATGTATTCTAAATCGTGCGTAAAAACGCGATCCATGAAGCCCAAGATGGTATCAGGTGAGTTGAGCACTAAAAGCTCTGCGCGACTGGTTTGGCTGAAATGCCCAATACTGTAACCAGGCTTTCCGAAGATAACCTTGGTGTCCAATTCTAAATTAGCTCCGGCCATCTCGGCTAAGGTTAAATTTAAACGCTGTGCTTCCTTTTGCTCAATCATCCCTCGCAAGCGATTACAGCGCTCTAACTCCTCATCATCCGCGGCTCTTTTCGTGTTTTTATCAGGTACCACCTCGTCCACAATAGTAAGCTTACGTGAACCAATAGCTTCAGCAAATTCAATGGTCTTTTTAATAGTATCGGGAGTTTTCGGGTGATTAATGCCCGTAACCACGATATTGGAATAAGTTTTAGGAAAAAGCTTAGGGTTGGTCAGCAACAAAATGCTAAAGCTAGACTTTCGTACTAATTGTCGCGCAACAGAGCCCATGTAATAACGCAGTAGGCCTTCACGCGGTAGCGCACCAGCGAGGAGTAGATCTACCTTCTTTTCTTTACATACGCGAATTATGCTCTCACTAATATCGCCGCTCTCGTAGCTTATTTCATAGTCTACTTCTGCCAAGATGCTATTAGTAGCCAGCTTATCTAAAACTTGCTTGAGCACTTTACGCGAATGTGAATTAGGCGCCTCTACGTGAATGAGAAATAGCTTATCACCTAAAATAGAGCATAAGCGGGCGGCCTCGGTAATATTAGCTTCCAGGCTGGGGCTAAGGCCGATACCGATGGCCATGTTTGCAAAAGGTTTCAAATGAAAAATTTTAATAGTTCGCTGAGGAAGCCTAAAGGTACAAAGGGTTTTAGAACTCTATCTCTCTTTATTGGCATTATTATTCAGGGCTTCAAGCAAGAAAGATTGGAGAGGGCAAAAATTTAAAGTATTACATATCAAAGGCTTGAAAAAATTTTACGGGGAATGAGTATCTTTTTTATACAAAGGGCTTGCAAGGTCTATATCAATAGTTAAATTTGCAGCCCCAAAACAATAAGACATTTATCATTAGCCCGATAAAGAGAGTAAGGGAAACGTATTGGTGAGATGGGTGAGTGGCTTAAACCAGTAGTTTGCTAAACTGCCGTACGGGCAACCGTACCGCGGGTTCGAATCCCGCTCTCACCGCCACGGGGCGTAGCGTAGCCCGGTATCGCGCCTGCTTTGGGAGCAGGAGGTCGTAGGTTCGAATCCTGCCGCCCCGACCAAAAAGCCTTGACGAGCATTCGTCAAGGCTTTTTTTATGCCCATCACCGCAAGCTTGCTTGCAAGGGGATGGGCATAAAAAAAGGCATTGGACTGCGCAGCAGGACAGGCTTTTTGGTCGTATACCCCAAAATGTTAGCGGCTTTAGGATCATGGAATAATCCTATACTAGTTACATTTTTAAAATTTCTTCATAAAAAAAGGCATTGGACTGCGCAGCAGGACAGGATTTTTGGTCGTATACTCAAAATTGTTAGCGGCTTTAGGATCATGAAATAATCCTACACTAGATACATTCTTGAAATTTCTTCGTAAAAAAAGGCATTGGACTGCGTAGCAGGACAGGCTTTTTGGTCGTATACTCAAAATTGTTAGCGGCTTTAGGATCATGGAATAATCCTATACTAGTTACATTTTTAAAATTTCTTCATAAAAAAAGGCATTGGACTGCGCAGCAGGACAGGCTTTTTGGTCGTATACCCTAAAATGTTAGCGGCTTTAGGATCATGGAATAATCCTACACTAGATACATTCTTGAAATTTCTTCGTAAAAAAAGGCATTGGACTGCGCAGCAGGACAGGATTTTTGGTCGTATACCCTAAAATGTTAGCGGCTTTAGGATCATGAAATAATCCTATGCTAGTTACGTTTTTGAAATTCCTTCGTAAAAAAAGGATCAAGCGCAAATTTTTGTATCAAGCATATTTTTATTTAACCGATAAAAAAATCAAATTCTTCACTCCTTTAAATTGTGCTCTAAAGCCTTTGGTTTTTTTGTCTAAATTAAGGCTGATAGCGGTTAAATAGGTGATAATTGCTCTCCTCAACACACAATTGCCACATTTACCTCACTTTTTCTTAAATTACCCTCTCTAAAAACTCTGGCATTATGAAAAGCTTTTTACTGCTTGGTACTCTCCTACTTTCCACCCTTTTACCGGGACAAATATTCAATCGCTCCAAGGCTGGCACACTCGATGCCAGTCCTTTACAAGTAGGCAATACTTTATATGCCATTGGTTCCACTAATATCAATGAGGTTGATGCCAATGGCGAAATCCTGCAAAGTACTGCCCTTCCCTTCTTAAACAGATTTAAAGCTTCCCAAACAGTACTGCCTAAGGCAAATGGAAATTTTTTAATTCTGGGTAGTTTTCAATCCGCATGTGACCTACTAACAAACCTAGGATATTTTGCCTACGAATACTCGCCCCAGTTAGTATTAATAGATTCTACGCACCAAGAAATTAGCGGATTAGCCCCGATAATACAAGCTTTAGAGCTTAGCCAAAATCGTTATTTCGCCCTTACCGAAAACGGCTATCTTTTGTTTGACAGTAGCCTTGACACTTTAGCATTAGTCACCACTCCCAATTTAGCTCAGCTTACTAGTGCGGTCTATTTAGGAGGAGATGAAGTCTTAATTTATTCCCAAACTTGGGCCTCCTCTACTCCGCTATATAATGTACTTAATCTGAGCACTGGCGCCACCAACCCTTTAAATAACGCACGCTCTGGAGAAATCACTAGTCTCACCGACAGCACTTTCGCCATTGTCAATTTACAAAGAGGCGACCTTTATCGATATCAAAAAGGTAATCGAAGCTATGTGGATAGTACCCGTTTAGCACTTGCTACTGGTTTTAGCGCTAGTAAGTTTCAAGAAATACAATCTGGTTTTGTGCTTCGGGGCGACAGCGGTTTAAGTGTTTACAATAAGTCGGACTTAAGCCTCAGAGGCAGCTATCTAGCTGCGCAGCCCTTAAATAGTGGTCTGCTTTCTGTAAGTGGCAATCAATTATTTTTTTACAATCAAAATATCTATCCCAATGTTACTAGTTACCATGTACTAGAAGGGGCACAATTAAACCAAGCTCCCTCAAGCATTGTAGAAGGCCTAGTTTTAAAAGTTAAAAACACCAGCTTAGTGAGCAGTCCAGATCCTTCTGGTGCTTCCAATTTATTTCGAGTAAACGCCACCTGGGATATAACTTTGGTAAACAATAGCCCAGAAATAATTGACAGTGTTCGCGTGCTTTGGGCCGACCCCTCCTCCGTCCCATTTTGCACTTCTATTTACTCCCAATTGCAGATGCCAGTAAACGGTCTCGTCCCTAGCGACAGTGTAACGATTTCCTTCCCTATGACCTTTTTCTCAGTTTATGCTCCTAACGGCAATGCCTCGCTAAACTTTAATACCGTCACGGTTATGGCCAATGGTAAGGTGGTTTCAGACGAAGGGAAAGTGACCGTAAACACGGTTATCAATAATATTAGTTTGGCAGAGCTAGGCCCTTTAGCCGAGCTAAAACTATTCCCTAACCCTGCTTCTCGCACTATTTTCATAGATGCGTCTCAATCCATCGAGCAGGCGGAAATACTAAATCTACAAGGCCAAAAAATGCGCGATTATGGTTCTTCATCCGGTCTGCAACAAATTTCAGTGGAGGGCTTGACCAAAGGAGTCTACTGGGTGAAATTACGAAGTGAAAAAGCGGAAACTACACGAAGAATTGCGGTAAAATAAAATTTATTAGCTGTAATTGAAGGTAATGAGCAAGACTCAGCTAGTTTATCTTAACAATAAATTTAACTGAATGAATATCAGTTAACTCAACTAATCTGCCGAAATGCTGGGTAAAACTTGTTATTAAGGCTTAGAAGCTCAGTCTCAAGCTTCCTTTTTAGTATATGAACTAAGTAAAAGAGCTGCTGATTTTAGATTTAGAAATAATTCCTATTTTAAGCGCCATCGGGTCTGTAATACTAGCTTCAATGCTAAATTAAAACTCAAGTTAAAGCACATGAATAAAACGATTCAACTTTATAATGATATCATTCAATATTTTGAACTGAATTATATCAACCTCATCGCCACCACTCTTTTCTTAATTATTGGGTTTATTGTTTCTAATTTCATTCAGCGTAAAATTAAAATGCGACTGCTTAAAAAATCCCCAAATCATATCACTGCTAAATTCACATCGCAAATAGTGGGATTTATTATTAAGTCATTAGTCCTCTTTACTACTTTGTATTTACTCGGACTGAATTCCTTCACGAACAAACTATTAGCTGGCGCTGGACTACTGACATTTGTTATAGGTTTTGCGCTAAAAGATATTGGGGAAAATTTCTTAGCGGGAATAATCCTCGCTTTTAAGAGTCCCTTTAAATTAGATGACTTGATTGAAGTAAATGGCATCATCGGTCACGTTAGAGACATTAGTATTAGGGAGATACTGATAAAAACACCCGACGGTAAAGATGTGTTTTTACCGAACTCCATTATTCTAAAAAACCCGCTTTACAATTATACCATCGATGGCTTTTTACGCTATGATTTTACGGTAGGAATTGCTTATGAGAATGACTCAGCCAAAGCGATGAACTTAATATTACAGACCGTAAGTAATATTGAAGGCATTTTAAAAGAGGATAAAAAACCAGCTATCACTATTAATGAGCTAGCCACCAATACTATAAATATCAAGGTGCAATTTTGGATTAACACCTTTAACTCCACCCGGCGTTCTACCCATCATAGTATTCGTTCACAGGTTATGAATGAAGTTCTTAACACTCTTAGCACCAACGGCTTCAGTTTACCTGCCAATATTTTAGAGCTAAAAAATTATGACTCAACTCTTAAAGTAAATTAAGCCCTTGATAAAATATACTAGGATTAAAAAAGCCTGTGAAGCTAATATTAAAAATACTCATAAACAGTTGCTTATGCTGTTAAAAGCGAACCTTCACAATACCTTTACTTTCTAAATTTGATTTGAATAAGATTTTGAGATTTTAAGAATCTTGATTTTATCAGTGCCAGTCAAGATAGTATCGCTATAAAATCTACTTTTGTTTGGCCTTTTAAGGCTTTTATACTATACTACCGAAAAACCGGCACTCGGCTATTTAATGAAAAACACTTATTTCGATCTTGTAGATCAGAGTTACTATTTCCCGCAAGAAGGTTTCGACCTGCGCGATGATTATTTAGCATTTCATGGTATTCCTTTAAAACACCTGATTGATAAATATGGTACCCCCTTCCGTTTTATCTATTTGCCTAAAATTGGCGATCAGATAAAAAAAGCGCGTAATCACTTCAATCGTGCCATGAAAAAGCTAAACTACCAAGGTGAATACCAGTTTTGCTACTGCACCAAGTGTAATCACTTCTCTCACGTGGTAAGTGAAGCCTTAAAGCACAACGTAAATTTAGAGACTTCCTCTTCCTTCGATATAGACCTTATCCTCAACCTTTTTAGAGAAGGTAAATTTACCAAGGATAGGTATATCGTTAATAATGGTTATAAAACGGATGACTATCTGCAAAAGATTGTCAAGCTAGTTGAAATGGGCTTTAACAATGTGGTGGTGGTTTTAGACAGTATTACAGAACTAGAGCGACTGACTAATTATGCGGGCGATACCAAAATAAAAATTGGCCTGCGCATGGCCATCAACGAAGAGCCACAGTCTTCATATTATACCTCACGTTTAGGCATTCGCCATAACGAAATGATGGGGTTTTTTGAAAAGAATATTAAAGACAATCCCAAGGTGGAGCTGAAAATGCTACACTTCTTTGTAGACTCTGGTATTAAAGACAGCTTCTATTATTGGGGAGAGTTTAAGCGTGCTTTGAAGCTCTACACTGAGCTTAAAAAGCAATCGGAAAGCCTTAACCAGTTTAACTTGGGCGGTGGATTCCCCATTCGTAACAATCTCGGCTTTGAGTACGATTACGAGTATATGATTAAAGAAATCGTAGAAAACGTGCGCGATGCTTGTGATAATGATGGAATACCCCACCCTGATATATTTACCGAATTCGGAAAATATACCGTGGGCGAAGCAGGTGCCATTATCTTTAAAGTTTTAGAGCAAAAACAACAAAACGACTCCGAAAGCTGGTACATCATTAACAACAGTTTAATGAATACTATACCCGATGCTTGGAGTATCCACGAGAAATTTATCCTCTTACCCATCAATAAATGGAGGCACGAATACAAGCGGGTGAATATTGGTGGTATAAGCTGCGACCATTCCGATTATTATAATTCCGATGATCTCAATCAAGAGGTTATGCTTCCCCAATACGGGCCGCAAGAAGAAGAACCTTTATACTTAGGCTTTTTCCACACGGGTGCTTACCAGGATGCCATTAGTGGCTATGGCGGCATTAAACATTGCCTTATCCCCTCTCCTAAACACGTGATTATCGATCGCGATGAAAAAGGAAATATAGTAGATTACGTTTATCGCAATGAACAGTCCGCCGATGAAATGTTTAAACTTTTAGGATATAAATGAGAGAATACGCAGGCGTAGAAGAACACTGGGGCGCTTACGAAAGGGCTAAGGTTCTATTACAATCCATTCCCTACGATGGCACTAGCACCTGGGGTAAAGGAGCAGACGGAGGCTTTGATGCCTTTTTAGAAGCGACCGAAAACATGGAGCTTTTTGACATTGAAACCCAATCGGAGGTATACCAACAAGGCGTAAATATCCTTGAGGTTATTGATGAAGACAGCAACCCTGAAGCGGTTTTTAAAGCGGTTTATTCCAAAACCCAAGAACTCCTAAAAACGGGAAAATTCCTGAGCTTTTTTGGTGGGGAACACAGTATCTCCATTGGCATCATAAAGGCCTTCTACGAAAAGTATGAGAACCTTTCTGTGCTGCAGCTAGATGCACATACCGACTTAAGACCAGAATACCACGGCAGTCCTTATAATCACGCTTGTGCGGTTTACGATGCCAGTCAAAATGCCAATTTGGTACAAGTAGGTATTCGCAGTATGGACATTGAAGAAGGGCAATACATCCAGCCCGGTAATTGCTTCTTCGCACATGAGATGCACGGTAATGAGGATTGGATGAACGCTTCCATTGCTCGGCTGACCGATAAAGTTTACCTCACAATTGATTTAGATGCCTTCGACCCTTCCATTATGCCCGCCACCGGCACTCCCGAACCAGGCGGAATGGGATGGTATGAAACGCTAAGATATTTGCGGCGCGTTTTTAAAGAAAAAGAGGTGGTAGGCTTCGACATTGTAGAACTTGCCCCCCACTCTGCACATAAAGCGGCTAACTTTTTAGCAGCCAAACTTTACTATAAACTACTAAGCTATAAATTCGAAGATCATGGCAAATAAAGGACCTATCAGCCAGTTTATGCTGGAGCACTACAAGCATTTTAATTCTGCTGCATTGGTAGATGCTGCCCAAGGTTATGAAAAGCATTTAGCTGAAGGAAAAAAAATGATGGTAACCCTAGCTGGGGCTATGTCTACCGCCGAGTTAGGGAAAAGCTTTGCCGAAATGATTCGTCAAGATAAAGTGCAGATTATTTCTTGCACTGGCGCCAACTTGGAAGAGGATTTGATGAACCTAGTAGCACACAAGCATTACGAAAGGGTGCCGCATTATCGCGACCTCAGTCCTCAAGAAGAGTGGGATTTACTAGAGCGCGGTCTTAATCGCGTAACGGATACTTGTATCCCGGAAGAAGAAGCTTTCCGTCGCCTACAAACTCACGTGGTAGACCTATGGTCTAAAGCCGAGAAGAGCGGGGAACGCTATTTTCCGCATGAGTATATGTACCAGTTATTAAATTCTGGCGTGCTAGAACAGTACTATCAAATTGATCCGAAAAACTCGTGGATGTTGGCTGCCGCCGAAAAGAATATTCCTATTGTAGTGCCCGGTTGGGAAGACTCGACTTTAGGTAATATTTTCGCATCCTACTGCCTTAAAAAAGAATTACAGCCTAGTACCGTAAAATCGGGTATTGAGTATATGACTTTCTTAGCAGATTGGTATACCGAGAATGCCGGTAGTGAAGGCATTGGCTTTTTCCAAATTGGCGGTGGTATTGCGGGAGATTTCCCCATTTGTGTTGTACCAATGCTTTATCAAGATATGGAAAGAACCGACACTCCTTTCTGGTCCTACTTCTGTCAAATAAGTGACAGTACCACCAGTTATGGCTCCTATTCGGGCGCTGTCCCCAATGAGAAGATTACATGGGGAAAACTGGATATTAAGACCCCTAAATTTATTGTAGAATCGGATGCTACTATTGTAGCACCATTAATATTTGCTTACCTGCTAGACTGGTAAAAACTATGGAAACAATTGACAATGTAGAGCTGGCTTATTTAACCGGCGAAGACTATCAAGCTTTAAAAACTTTAATGAACCAAGCGTACCCTGGTATGCAAAGCCTGCATTGGAAAAAGGAGGAAATAGAGACCCTTATCGGGATGTTTCCTGAAGGGCAGGTAGTACTAAAGGTTAATAATGAAATTGCCGGTTGCGCCCTTTCTGTTTTGCAAGATTACAGCATTACCGATCGTCGCCACACTTATAATGATATTACCGGTGACGACAGCTTTAAGACTCATAAAAAAGACGGTGATCTCCTTTACGGTATCGATGTATTTATCAGTCCCAAATACCGTGGTTTACGCTTGGGACGTAGACTTTACGACTTCCGTAAGGAACTCTGCGAGGAACTAGGTTTACGAGGTATAGCCTTCGGCGCTAGAATGCCTCTTTATCATGAACACGCCAATAAGCTAAGTCCTTTACAGTACCTAGAGAAGGTGCGCGAAAAAGAGATTCAAGATCCGGTAATTAACTTTCAGTTTAGTAATGATTTCCACGTAAAGAAAATCCTTAAGAACTATTTGGAGGGCGACAAAGAATCGCTTGACCATGCCGTGCTGATGGAGTGGAATAATGTCTATTACGAGAAAGCGAGCGACAGTCCTGGTAATCGCAAGCGGGTAATTCGCATTGGCATTGTACAATGGCAGATGCGTAGTTATAAAAACCTCAACGAGTTGATGGATCAGGCTGAATACTTCCTCGATTCGATTTCCGGTTATCACTCCGACTTTGCGCTCTTCCCCGAGTTTTTTAATGCGCCTTTAATGGCACAGCACAATGACTTAAGTGAAGCGGGGGCTATTCGGAAATTAGCCGAATATACCAATGATATCGTAGACCGTTTTAGTCAGCTGGCGGTTAGTTATAATATCAATATTATTACCGGTAGCATGCCGCAGTTTATTGAGGGCAAACTGCGTAATGTAGGTTACCTCTGCCGCCGAGACGGTAGTCGTGACTATTTTGAGAAAATTCACGTTACGCCCGACGAAGGCCGCGTATGGGGTATGGAAGGCGGTTCTAAATTACAGACTTACGACACCGACTGTGGTAAAATTGGCATCCTAATTTGCTACGACGTGGAGTTCCCAGAACTATCGCGCCTTTTAGCCGATGATGGTATGGACATTCTTTTTGTTCCCTTCTTAACCGATACCCAAAATGGCTACTCAAGGGTACGCAATACCGCACAGGCACGTGCCATTGAAAATGAATGTTACGTAGTTATTGCTGGCAGCGTGGGTAACTTACCGAAGGTTAGTAATATGGATATTCAATATGCACAGTCCATGGTTTTCACCCCCTGCGACTTTGCCTTTCCGAGTAATGGCATCAAAGCCGAAGCTACTCCTAATACCGAAATGATATTGGTGGTAGACGTAGACATTGATCTTTTACGCGAATTGAATGAGTTTGGTGCGGTGCGAAATCTTAAGGACAGAAGAAGTGACATTTACAGTCTTAAACGGAGCTAGACTTTAGGCGAATAGTGCGTAAAACAATATAATTAGTCTATTCATAACTTTCCCACCAATAGCTTTCTCCTTGCGCATCTGCGAAAGCGACCGGAACGCCCAGTTTAGGCATATAAATATTTTGATTTTTAGCCTGCGCCTCGCTTGCAAAGCGTTGTACCGGATTTTTCCAATCGTGTAAAGCCAAGGTAAAGGCACCCCAGTGGATGGGAATAGCCGTTTTTGCTTTCATATCGATAGCGGCCTGCACCGATTCCTCGGGATACATGTGAATGGCATGCCACAGTTTATTGTATTGCCCGCACTCTACAAAGGCCCAATCGAAGGGTCCGAGTTTTTCACCGATCTCTTTAAAGTGCTCGCCATAACCACCATCGCCGGTCCAGTAAACGCGTTGACTGTCGCTTACAAAGGTCCATCCGCCCCAAAGGCTTTCAGCTCTATCGAAGGGTCCGCGGCCCGAAAAATGCCGCGCCGGTACAAAGGTCATTTCTACGGGACCCACTTGTGCTGTATCCCACCAGTCGAATTCGCTAATCTTTTCACTGGGAATATCCCAACGTAATAAGTGACGCTTTACGCCCAGTGGCACATAATAATGCTTCACTTTTCCCTTTAGTAATTGGAAACTATCGTAATCGAGGTGATCGTAGTGATCGTGCGTAATTAGCACCGCATCTAAGTCTGGTAGTTCATTAATAATCCGCAGCGTGCTATCGCTGTAGCGCTTGGTGCGAAAAGGGCCGATTGGTGAAGCATCTGGCCCGAACATAGGATCGATTAATATATTTAAACCTACCATTTTCATTAGTCCTACCGAATGTCCGAACCAAATAAAACTGAATGCATTAGTATCGGCTAACCAAGTCTTTTTATTAAAAGTAGCTAAAGGCAATGTGTTTTTGGGTGCACGCTCTTCGCGACCAGTAAATTGCGCTTTAATAAGTTTGGGCATATTACTGATACTAATATCTAGTGTCGTTTCTTGGGCGTTTACAAACTTATCGTCCTGCCACTGCGGAGAACTGGTAAAGGCCTCCTTTTCTTCGTCGCTAATACGCGCTCCCAATTGAGGGTTTAAGTATAAATAGGCGATGCCGTAAGCCAAAAGAAGCACAATTAGGCCGAGTGTTATTTTGAGTGTCAATTTGAATTTCACCTTTATTCGTTTGACAGCGAATGTACTTTAAATTGATTCAGAGTGAATTACAAAAATTGCTGAATGATTTTTAAATAATCTAGCAATATGCGTTATCTACTGGCAAGCTCGTCATCTATTCTTATCTTGCGAAAGCTATGGCACAGGAAAAGATTAACATAAAAAACCGCAAGGCAAAGTTCAATTACGAACTATTGGATATCTACGAAGCTGGGATAAAATTGCTGGGTACAGAAATTAAATCCATCCGCAAGGGTAAGGCTAGTTTGCAAGAGGCCTTCTGTTACTTTGACGGGGAAAAGCTGATGGTTAAAAACATGCATATCGCCGAATGGTCGCATGGTAATATTAATAATCATGCACCTTTGCGCGAGCGTTTGCTCTTATTACACAAACGCGAAATTCGCAGCCTAATAAGTGATGTGGAAAAAGGCGCCCGCACTATTGTTCCCTTAAACCTATACATTAACGATCGTGGTCTAGCCAAGATGCGCATAGCTTTAGCGCAGGGTAAAAAGACTTATGATAAGCGCGATAGTTTAAAAGCAAAAGATCAAAAACGCGAAATCGAACGCGCTTTGAAAAGCTAATTAAGCTTTTTACATTTTATGCCTAACCGCTAATAGGGTGTTTTTCAAAAGACTTACTCTGGTCATGGGACCTACTCCGCCTGGTACTGGCGTTATATAACTCGCTTTCTTAGATACGGTATCAAACTCTACGTCTCCTACCAAACGGTGACCCGATTTTTTAGACTTATCCACCACTCTAGTAGTTCCTACATCTAAAATTACTACCCCTTCTTTTACCATATCTGCGGTAATAAAATTGGGTTTACCTAGAGCAGCGATAATAATATCAGCGCTTTTTAAAATTTCTTTGAGATTGGTAGTGCGACTGTGCGTTAAAGTAACGGTGGCATTTCCAGGGTAATGATTACGCGCCATTAGAATACTAGCCGGCATACCAACAATATGCGAACGACCAACAACAACGCAATGCTTACCGCCAGTTTCGATATTATAACGATCTAATAAATCTATCATCCCCATAGGAGTAGCGGGAACATAACTTGGTAAGTTAAGCGCCATCTTGCCCAAATTGGTAGGATGGAAACCATCTACATCCTTTTCCGGATCGATGGCCATAATTACCTTCTGCTCATTAATATGTTTTGGTAAAGGCAGCTGCACGATAAAGCCGTCTATATCGTCATCGGCGTTTAAGCGCGCTACTTCCTCTAAAAGTTCTTTTTCGGTAATGGTTTCCGATAATTTTACCAAGCTTGATTTATAACCGACTTCTTCGCAATCGCGCACTTTGGCATTTACATAAGTAACGCTAGCGCCATTATTGCCCACTAAAACTGCTGCTAAGTGAGGTTGCTTACCGCCTTTGGCGATGATAGCTTTTACTTCTTCCGCAATTTCGTTACGAATATCTTGCGATGTTTTCTTTCCGTCTATTAAAATCATAAGCTCCTTTTCTTTTTAAATTAACGCATTCCTTTCATCATGCCCGCCATCTTCTTAGCGCCACCACCTTGCATCATGCGCATCATCTTACTCATCTCACCAAATTGCTTTAGCAACTGGTTTACCTCTTGAATATTTTTACCAGATCCAGACGCAATACGCTTGCGACGGCTACCATTTATTAATTTAGGATTAGCGCGCTCTTCTGCCGTCATCGACTGAATTATCGCTTCTACTCCTTTAAAAGCATCATCGTCCACGTCCACGTTTTTAAGCATCTTACCCATTCCGGGGATCATTCCCATGAGGTCTTTCATATTCCCCATTTTCTTGATCTGCTTAATCTGCCCCAAGAAGTCGTCAAAGTCAAATTGATTTTTGGCAATTTTCTTTTGCACGCGACGGGCTTCATCTTCGTCGAACTGCTCTTGTGCGCGTTCCACTAAAGATACCACATCACCCATGCCGAGAATACGGTCGGCCATACGATCGGGATAGAAAACATCCAGTGCCTCCATCTTCTCGCCCGTACCAATAAACTTAATCGGCTTATTTACAACGGTTCGTATCGTTAAAGCAGCACCACCGCGGGTATCACCGTCCAATTTGGTTAAGATAACCCCTTCATAATTCAACACATCATTAAAGGCCTTAGCAGTATTCACTGCATCCTGACCGGTCATGGCGTCTACTACAAATAGCGTTTCTTGGGGTTTTAATGCTTGGTGGATATTGCGAATTTCCGACATCATCTCTTGGTCAATCGCTAAACGACCAGCGGTATCGACGATGATAGCATTATGGCCATTCCTCTTGGCATAAGCCAATGCATTTTCGGCAATTTCTACCGGGTTTTTATTCCCTTCTTCGCTGTATACCTCTACTCCAATTTGTTCACCTACTACGTGTAATTGGTTAATAGCCGCAGGACGATAAACATCACAGGCTACCAATAATACTTTGCGTGATTTCTTCTTGGTTAGAAAATTAGCCAGTTTACCACTGTGGGTGGTTTTACCCGAACCTTGTAAACCAGCCATTAAAATAATAGCAGGCTTAGCACTAAGGTCTAGCTCACTCGCTTCACCGCCCATAAGGCGTGCCATTTCATCGCGTACTACCTTGGTTAAAACCTGACCTGGTTTAAGGCTGGTTAGAACCTGCTGACCCAATACCTCTTGCTTTACCGTATTGGTAAACTCTTTGGCAATTTTAAAACTAACATCCGCGTCTACTAAGGCTCTACGAATCTCTTTAAGGGTTTCGGCTACATTTACTTCCGAAATTTGACCATGACCTTTTAATACGTGAAAGGCTTTATCGAGTTTTTCCTGTAAACTATCAAACATGTATCTTAAAATTTATTAGCGCTAATCTAGGGTTAGCAAATTTATAAAAAGCAAAAGGTCTTTTGGCTAATTAGCCTACATCTGTTCGGGCACGATAATACCCAGTAAGCGCATACCATTAGCAATAACTGCCGCTGTTTTTTGCGATAAATCAATGCGAAAATGAATCGCCGCCGGGTTTTCATCGTTTAAAATTGCTAGTTGCTGATACAGACCATTGTAAGTTTTAACTAAGTCGTAAACGTAATTTGCAATTAAAGAAGGTGCATGATCGGCCGCGGCCGCTTGTATAATTTCGGGAAAATTTAAAATCTGCTTGATCAACTCCCTTTCCACCGCTTCCAAGCTTTGGTATACACCCGAATTGGGTATTTCCATTTGATCCGCTTTACGCAGAAGCGATTTTATCCGCGCATGAGTATACTGTATAAAGGGTCCAGTATTCCCCTGAAAATCGATGGACTCTTCTGGATTGAAAAGCATGCGCTTACGCGGATCCACCTTAAGGATATAATATTTTAAGGCCCCTAAACCAATCATTTTATAAGTATCCTCTTTCTCAGTCTCGCTTAAGCCATCGGTTTTACCTAAGTCTTCCGAAATTTTTTGAGAAGTAGCAATCATTTGATCCATTAAATCATCCGCGTCTACCACCGTACCTTCACGTGATTTCATCTTACCCGTAGGAAGGTCTACCATCCCATAGCTAAGGTGGTATAAGTTCTCGGCCCAAGTGTAGCCCAGTTTTTTAAGGATAGCGAAGAGCACTTTAAAGTGATGGTCTTGTTCGTTTCCTACGGTATAAATCATACCATCGATGCCAAAATCTTCGTAGCGTTGAATGGCAGTACCAATATCTTGCGTCATGTATACCGAAGTGCCGTCACGTCTTAATAGCAACTTCTCGCCTAACTTCTCATCCTCTAAATCGCACCAAACTGAGCCGTCTTCTTTTCTAAAAAAGACTTCTTTGGCGAGACCCTCTTCTACCATCTTCTTTCCCAGAAGGTAGGTTTCAGACTCGTAATAATTTTTATCAAAATTTACTCCAAGTCTTCGGTAGCTTTCTTCGAAACCCGCATACACCCAAGCGTTCATCTTCTGCCAAAGAGCAACTGTTTCGGGCTCACCTTGCTCCCAACTTAAAAGCAATTCGCGTGCTTCTAAAATAATTGGTGCTTGTTCTTTCGCTTCATCCTCACTTTTGCCAGCATCCATTAAAGCGGCAATCTGCTGCTTATAAGCTTTATCGAAAGCCACGTAATATTTACCTACTAAATGATCACCTTTTAAACCACTACTTTCCGGTGTTTCGCCCTCGGCGAAATTTTTCCATGCCACCATACTTTTACAAATATGGATACCACGATCATTAATGATTTGCACCTTCTTAACGGTATGACCGGCAGCACTTAAAATTTCTGCCACTGAATAACCTAAGAGGTTATTGCGAATATGACCTAAATGCAGTGGTTTATTGGTATTGGGTGAACTGTACTCCACCAAAGTGGTACGCTTTAAAGATTCACCTTTTCCATAGTTTTCTAAATCTTGAATACCATGCAAAACCGCGCGCCAGTAACTGTCGTTAATAGAAATATTTATAAACCCTTTTACCACATTAAAGGCTTTCACCTCAGCGTGGCGCTCTTGCAGAAGCGTACCAATTTCGTGGGCGGTATCTTCTGGCTTCTTGCGACTAGCTCGTAAATAAGGGAAAACCACAAGGGTTAAGTCTCCCGTAAACTCTTTGCGCGTGGCTTGCCATTCTACCGAATCTTGCTCAAGATTATAAAGGTCTTTTAAAATCCCTACACAGGTTTCTGATAAGGTTTTGCTGATGCTATGCTGCATGCCTTTTTATTAGTTTTCTAAAGATTCGTAAAGCGGTTTAAAAATACGGAAAGCAGCTTCGGCCATACTATTTCCTTTTAAATCAAGTAGAGGGTTAATCTCTACCATTTCGAAACAACAAAGGCGCTCATCACGTAAAAGACCAAGGAGAATATTACGCACTTCCATCTCTGAAAAGCCTTCGGGAACGGGCGTTCCTGTGCCTTCGCTCACTGATGGGTCCATGCTATCTACGTCAAATGAAACGTAAATGATTTCGCAGTCTTTTAGATAAGAATAAGCCTTTTCAACCGTTTTATCTGCCCCCATTTTCTTACTCTCTTCTACGGTAATATTGGGAATATTATAGCGCTTCATTACTGCCTGCTCTGGCTCCTCTGTGCTGCGTACACCGATATACACCAAGTCTTTTGGCAATACGCGCTTATTAGAGCCTTTCATTTCATTCCAGTGCCAAATGGTTTCTTTTTCGGGCTCATTATTTTGGCAAGCAATATTATCTTCGTGTAGGGCTGTTGCCAGGGGCATGCCGTGCACGTTGCCGCTAGGACTAGTATAGGGTGAATGCAAATCTGCATGAGCGTCAACCCATATAACACCGAGGCGTTTATCGGGGTAGGCTCTTTTTATACCTGCTATTGTTCCGCCCGCACTGCTGTGATCGCCAGAAACTACTACCGGGAATTTGCCTTGATTAATACAACCACTTACGGTGGTTTCTATACGACGATACATTTCCGCAATTGCGTCAAGCCTTTTAGCATAAGGTTCTTGCACATCTCTGTAAAGGCGATGGTTTAAAGTAGCTACTTTTTTTTCGGGATGTCTTTGAAAAAAACTGCGATCGTATTTAAGACTTGCCACTTGCAGGGCATCCAATCCTAAGGAAGCCCCACGAGTGCCAGCTCCTAGTTCGGACATAACGCCGATGATTTCTAATTCTTTAGCCATTTTATGTAATTGAGGCTGCAAAAATAGGTAATTTAGGAGGCCTAAAAAGACTCTGCCCTGATATTAAAAAAGGTGTAACTAATCAGTCTTTTCCAACATCGCCAGACAAAGTAGTGAATTCAGCACATTTTGGCCATTTTTGATGGCGGTATCGGTAATGGATCGCAGTATAGCAAATCTTTGTGCTG